>Ga0247727_10009174_pt1 | contig 18060 bp, 15 predicted proteins | sample WisWelCaveWW1625_FD_202498 | JGI IMG/M metagenome (GOLD analysis project Ga0247727, IMG submission 202498) | Biofilm microbial communities from Wishing Well Cave, Virginia, United States - WW16-25 | ecosystem: Environmental > Aquatic > Deep subsurface > Groundwater > Cave microbial mat | place...
TGCTCGCAATGAGCCTGCCGGCGCGACTGACGCCGGTCGACGAGAGCGCTACTGCCGCAACCACTGCGAAACCCAGCGATCGACTGATCGTAGCGGCGATCCGCCCTGAGACGACCCTGCACGGAGCGAGTCTGATAGCGTCCCCGTTCAGAGCTCCGTTGCCGACTCGCCCGGACCGCCGAGACTGGGATGGCGAAGACTTCGTCGGCCCGTCCAAGCCCACAGAGGTTTGCGAGCAAGAGCCGGCTCCGACCGCGGGAGAAGAGCTCGCACCTGTCACCGCCCTTTCCGAGACTCCGACCCCCTCCGACACGCCGGCCCCGGCCCACCGTCATCCCCTTCCCTTCAACCCCCTCCGCGAGCCCGCGCTTGCGGAGAGCGCAAGGATGAAGAACCTGATCCCCGCCGACGCCGAGCACACGGTTCGCTACGTCCGCGAGGTCAAGCACGAGGTGAGAAGCGGTGAGACCCTCTCCGACGTGCTCTCGGATCACGGCCTTCTCCGCGGCGAGACGGAAAAGTGGCTGGCAGCAGTTCGCAAGAGCTACGATCCGAACCGAATCTACGCCGGCCAAACCATCACCCTGCTCCTCGACATGCCGGAGAAGCGGCTTCGGCGGGCAAGATTCGAGACGGGCAAGGGTGGCGTCCTCATCGTCGAGGACAACGGCACTCGAGTCGTCGCCCGGCACGACAATGTCCCCCAAGAGAGCAACGTCCGAGTCGTGGAGGGCGAGATCTCGACCAACCTCTACGACGTCGCCATCGCCAAGGGCGTGCCGGATCGCGTGATCTCGGAAGCCGCCGAGGTGCTGGGCTGGGAGATCAACCTCGGCCGCGACCTTCGCCGCGGCGCCCGCTTCCGCATCGCTTACGAAGAGACCATGCGCGTCGATACGCGCGAGTCTTCGGCCGGCAAGCTGCTTACCGTCGAGCTCAGCAACGCAGGCAAGCAGTACGAGGGGCTCCACTACGCATCCTCGGACGGACGCACGTCGGGCTACTACAACCGCAAAGGTGAGGGTCTCGGCCGCACCTTCCTTCGCTACCCCGTCTCTTTCGCTCGCATCTCGTCTCACTTCAGCACCGCTCGCTACCATCCCGTCTTGAAGCGCAAGATGCCCCACTACGGCGTGGACTTCGCCGCGCCGACGGGTACGCCCGTCAAGGCGGTGGCAGACGGCGTGGTGAGCATCGCGGGCTGGAACGGCGGCAACGGGCGCTTCGTCAAAATGCGCCACAACCCGCAATACGAGTCGGGCTATGCGCATCTCTCGCGCATCGCTTCGGGCCTCAAGCCCGGGTCGCGCGTAAAGCAAGGGCAAGTGATCGGCTACGTCGGCTCCAGCGGTCTCGCGACCGGACCGCATCTCCACTTCGCGATGTACAAGAGCGGCAAGTACGTGGATCCGTTGCAGGCTTCGTTGCCGAGGACCACGCCGCTTTCGGGCAGCTCGCTTGCCGGGTTCAAAGCGCAGCTCAAGCGTGTAGAGCGGGCCTACGCCGAGCGCGGCATGCCGCCCTTCGGCTCGACCAAGATCGCGACTGCCGCTGCCAGCCCCGCGAAAAAGAAGTAGCTCGCGGTCACTCCCCCGATTCTTTCTTGATGACGTCCCGGATCGGGCCCCAGAGCGCGGGGCCGGCCGCGATGAGACCGGGAAGTAAGGTCTCGCGGTTGTTGAACGTGAGCGGTCGCCCGAAGCGATCGGTCACCACGCCACCCGCTTCCTCGACGAGCATCGTACCCGCACAGATGTCCCATTCGTTCTTCGGTGTGAGCGAGAATGTCGCGTCGGCGTCGCCGGCCGCGATGAGGGCGAACTTGTAAGCAACGCTGCCGGTGGGCTTCACCTTCATGAGCGGCTTGTAGGCGTTCCACTCGCCGCGTTTATCCTCGGAACGACTCGCCAGCACCGTGGCGTCGGCCAGCGCCGACTTGCCCGTGCAGCTGACGGCTCTGCCGTTGAGCGTGGTGCCGCCTCCGCGCCGCGCCGCGAAAAGCTTTTCTTCCGCTGGGTTGTAAGAGACCCCGACCTGCACGACGCCGTCGACCACGAGGGCGACGCAGACGCAGAACTCGGGGATGTGCTGGGTAAACTCTTTGGTGCCGTCTAAGGGGTCGACGATCCAGACTCTCGATTTCGCGAGTCGCGCCGGCGAGTCGCGCGTCTCTTCCGAGAGCCAGCCGTCGTCGGGGAAGCTCGTGAGCAGCACCCGTTTGATGGCCTCGTCGGCCTCCGTATCGGCGACCGTTAGCGGGTTGTCGGGCGCCTTCTCGTGTACTTCGTAATCGCCCTTGTAGTACTTGCGGACGATGGCGCCGCCGGCGCGGGCGGCCTTGACGGCGATCTCGAGCTCTCTCTCCATTCACCTGCCTTTGCCGCCGACGACACCGAAGAGCAACCCGCTTGCCAGCCTGCTCTCGCCCCCGTAGTCTCCCGCCACTCGACGGTTTCGCGGAGTAGCCATGGGTCTCGTTCAAGTCGCACGCGCGCTCGCGCTTCTGCTCATCGTCTTCGGCCTCGGCGCTTGGGTTTCGCCGGGCTCCGTGGCTGATTTCGCGGGTCTCCAGATAGAGCCGACCAGCGGCAACGGCTATCTCGAGATCGGCGCTGCATTCGGCGGCATTTCGATCGCGCTCGGCGCCATCGCGCTCTACGCGACGTTCACGGCGAATCCGTCGGCTGCTGCACTGCTCACGGCAGTGGGCTTCGTCTTTCTCGCGGGCGCTGCGGGCAGATTGATCGTTGCCTCGATGAGTGCGCCGGTTGCGCCGACGATCACCGGTTGGCTCCTCGTTCTCGTGGACGCCGCGCTGGGCACGGTGTTCCTGATCTCGTCGAGGGCGCTCGAGAGCGAGATGTGAAGAGCCTCGCGCGGCTCCTCGCCTCGGCGGGAGGGCTCGGACGAGCACCGGTAGCATCCGGCACCTTCGGCACGCTTGCCGGCATCCCCATCGCAATCGCTCTCGACCGCACGGTCGGCGAGCACGCGCTGCTCTACGTAGCGGCGGTCGTTCTATTCTCGCTCCTCGCCATTTGGGCCGCCGACGTTGCGGCCCGCGACGCCGAGATCAAAGACCCGTCCTTCGTCGTCATCGACGAAGTCGCGGGCTACGTCGTAACGGTGGCCCTGCTTCCGGCCACCGTGCCGGTGCTCGCGGCCGGGTTCTTCATCTTTCGCGCCTTCGACATCGTGAAGCCGCCGCCGGTTGACGCACTCGAGCGCCTGCCGGGCGGCCTCGGAATCGTTGCGGACGACCTCGCAGCCGGGCTGCTCTCCCATGTGCTCTTGCGCTTGGTGATGGCGTTCGGATGGCTGTAGCTCGCTCGCACATTACTTTCGCTCCGCGGCTTGAAAGCTCGGCGCAAGGGGCGTAGAAAAAGCGAAAGTCGAAGGCGGCGCGATCAGAATGACCGAAGCAGGACGGGCGGTGGCCATCCTTTCGACCGGGGACGAGGTGGTCGAGGGAAGAACAGTGGATACGAACGCCGCCTACATTGCCGACCGCTGCGCCCAGCTCGGCTTCGACGTGGTCGTCAAGCTCGTGGTCGGCGACTTCACGGATCGCATCGAGTGGGCCTGGAAAACCGCCTTCGCCAAGGCAGACATCGTGATCTCGACGGGCGGCCTTGGACCGACGGCCGACGATCTCACCAACGAGACCGTGGCCCGTCTCACCGGAGCGGATCTCATCCTGGACGAAGCTCAGCTCGCGAAGATCCGCGCGATCTTCGAGCGCATGGGCCGCTCGATGCCCGAGAACAACGTGCGCCAAGCCATGCTGCCGGCCGGGGCCGAGGTGGTCGAGAACGAGCTCGGCACGGCCCCCGGCTACCGCTTCACCGTGAGGGCGGGAGATCGAAGACCCGTCGGCATCGTCTTGCCCGGCGTGCCGCGCGAGATGCGGCCGATGATGGAAGAGCAGGTGCTGCCGTGGATGGCCGAGCGCCTCGGTGCCGATCACGTGGTGAGATCGCGCACCTTTCAGACTTTCGGCATGAGCGAGTCGGCGCTCGACGAAGCCGTTGCCGGAATGATCCCGCCCGACGAAGCGCGGCTCGCGTTCCGCGCGGCGTTTCCGCAGATCGCGCTGCGCCTCTCTGCCACCGGCACTCGCGAGGTCGTCGAGCAGCGCGTCAAGCTCTACGGCGACCGGATCGCGGAGCGCTTGAGCGGCGTCATCTACGGCGAAGGCGACAAGAGCATGGAGGCTGCCGTCGGCGAGCTGCTTCGCGCTCGCGGCACCACGCTGACCGCAGCCGAGTCTTGCACGGGAGGCATGATCGGCGCCCGCATGACGAACGTGCCGGGCAGCTCGGCTTATTACGTCGGTGGGATTGTCGCGTACAGCAACAAGCTGAAAGAACGCTTGCTCGGAGTCTCGAGGACGACATTGTCGATGTTCGGAGCAGTCAGCGAAGAAACCGCGCGAGAAATGGCACTCGGCGCACGCAAAGCGACCGGCGCCGACATCGCGGTGGCGACCACCGGCATCGCCGGTCCCGACGGCGGTACGCCAGAGAAACCGGTCGGTACCGTCGCGATCGCAATCGCCGCTGACGGCTACGGCGCCGATGGCGTTACGTCGAAGACCTACCAGCTTTGGGGCAACCGCGAGTGGGTGCGCGTACTGACGGCACAGCTCGCGCTCGATTGGGTGCGGCGCGTGCTGCTGGACTTGAGCCCCCTGGACTCGGGCTTCGGAAAGCGCGCGCCTTCGAAAACATAACGAGACAACGAACGAAACGAGGAAACCAGATGGAGGAAGGGAAAGTGGAAGAACGTAGCAAGGCTGTGACGGAAGAACGTGGCAAGGCTCTGGAATTGGCGGTCAGCCAGATCGAGAAGCAGTTCGGCAAGGGCGCGGTGATGCGGCTCGGTGCCGACGATGGAATACAAGACATCCCGAGCATTTCGACCGGCTCGCTCGGCCTCGACGTGGCGCTCGGTGTGGGCGGATTCCCGACCGGCCGCGTCGTCGAGATCTATGGCCCGGAGTCCTCGGGCAAAACGACGCTCGCGTTGCAGGTGATCGCCGAGGCGCAGCGCAAGGGTGGGGTAGCGGCGTTCGTCGATGCCGAGCACGCGCTCGACGTGAACTATGCGCGCAAGCTCGGCGTCAAAACGGCAGACCTGCTCATCTCGCAGCCCGACAGCGGCGAGCAGGCTCTCGAGATCGGTGAAACTCTCGTGCGCAGCGGGGCGATCGACGTTCTCGTGGTCGACTCGGTAGCGGCTCTCGTTCCTCGCGCCGAGATCGAAGGCGAAATGGGCGACTCTCACATGGGTTTGCAGGCTCGCCTCATGTCGCAGGCGCTCCGCAAGCTCACCGGCACCATCTCGCGCTCGAACACCCTTGTCATCTTCATCAACCAAATCCGCATGAAGATCGGCGTGATGTTCGGCAACCCGGAAACCACCACGGGCGGCAACGCGCTCAAGTTCTACGCGTCGGTTCGCTGCGACATCCGCCGCATTGCCGCCATCAAGCAAGGCGAGCAGACGGTGGGCAGCCGCACACGCGTGCGTGTGGTCAAGAACAAGGTTGCGCCGCCGTTTCGCGAGGCGGAATTCGACATCATGTACGGCACCGGCATCAACAAGGCCGGCGAGATTTTGGACTTGGGCTCCGAGCTCGGCGTCATCGAGAAGAGCGGCGCCTGGTACTCGTACTCGGGCGATCGCATCGGTCAGGGGCGCGACAACGCCTGCGACTTTCTCCGTGAGAACCCCCGCATGATGGCGGAGCTGGAGCAGAAAGTTCGCGGAGCTCTCGGGCTGCCGGCTGCCGGCGCGACGCTGACGGTCGTGGAAGGCGGCTCGAAGGACGGCGACGAGAAGCACGAGGCCGAAGACGCTGCGGGCGCGAAGGTGCAAGGCAAGAAGGCCGCGCGCGCCGCGAAGTAAGGGGAGATGTCAGAGCCGGCGCGCGACGAGAGAGCCGAGGCGATTTCCGCCGCCCTGGCCTCTCTCTCTCGCCGAGCGCTCAGTCGCGCCGAGCTCGCAACCAAGCTGCAAGCGACAGGTTTCTCCGAGGACATCGTCGCTTCCGTGCTCGCGCGGCTCGAGGAGCTCAGGCTCATCGACGACCGCGCGCTTGCCGAGCGAGTGGCGCGCCGCCGCTTCGAGTCCGGTCGCGCCGGACGGTTTCGCGTGAGGACCGAGCTTCGCAGGCGGGGCGTGCCGGACGACATCCTGGAAGAGCTCACACGCTCCGTGCCACCCGAGCGCGAGCGAGCGAGCGCCGCCACCGAGCTCGAACGCTTCTTGCGCGCGCGTGCACGACGCCGCGAGACCCGCGACGAGACCCGCGAAAAGTTGCGCGCGGCGGGGTTTCGGCATCTGATTGCGCGGGGGTTCCCGGCCGACCTCGTGCGTGACTTGCTGGGAGTTTCGCTGTAGTCAAAGCGACTCTCATGCGCGGCAGCGAGGCGAGAAAGAGCTTTCTCGACTTCTTCCAGTCGAAGGGTCACCTCATCGTTCCGAGTGCGCCGATCGTCCCGATCGGCGACCCGACGTTGATGTTCACCAACGCCGGCATGGTCCCCTTCAAGGACGTGTTTCTCGGGGTCGCCGAGCCGCCGGCCAAACGCGTCGCCGATAGCCAGAAATGCCTCCGCATCTCGGGCAAGCACAACGACTTGGAAGAGGTGGGGCGAGACACCTATCACCACACCCTCTTCGAGATGCTCGGCAACTGGTCGTTTGCCGACTACTACAAGCCCGAAGCCATCGAATGGGCCTGGGAGCTGCTGACGGGCGTTTGGGGCCTGCCGAAAGACCGCCTCTACGCGAGCGTGTACCGTACCGACGACGAGGCCGAGAAGCTCTGGAAGAAGATCGCGGGACTTCCGAGCGAGCGCGTCCTGCGCTTCGACGAGAAAGACAACTTCTGGGAGATGGGCGACACGGGCCCCTGCGGTCCCTGCTCCGAGATCCACATCGATCGCGGCGCCGACGGCTGCGACCAGAAGCACGTGGCGGGGCACCGCTGCGGAGTGAATCTCGGCTGCGCGCGCTACATCGAGCTCTGGAACTTGGTGTTCATCCAGTACATGCGGGACGAGTCCGGCAAGCTGCACGAGCTGCCCGGAAAGCACGTCGACACCGGCATGGGTCTCGAGCGCGTAGCGGCCGTCCTCGAGAAAGTGGACGGCAACTACGCCGGGTCTTTGCTCCGCGGCATCATCTCGACCGCCGAGCAGCTATCCGGTCGCGTCTACGGGCGGGACGTGGAGGTGGATGTTTCGTTCCGCGTTCTGGCGGACCACAGCCGCGCGGTGTCCTTCATGATCGCCGACGGCATCGATCCGTCCAACGAAGGGCGCGGCTACGTGCTTCGCCGCCTGCTGCGTCGCGCCGCTCGGCACGGAAAGAACATCGGATTCTCCGACGCTTTCTTCTATCGCGTTTGCGAGCACGTGGTCGAGAGCATGGGCGACGCCTATCCGGAGCTCTTGCGACATCACGCTCGAATTGCCGACATCGTGCGCGGAGAAGAGGAGCGGTTTCAGGTGACTCTCGACCGCGGCCTCGTGCATCTGGAAGAGGAAGTCGGGCGCATCGGCAAAACGGCGGCCGTCCTGCCGGGTGACGTCGCGTTCCGTCTCTACGACACGTTCGGATTTCCGATCGACATGACCGAAGACATCCTTCGGTCTCGCGGCGTGAGCGTCGATCGCGAGGGCTTCGACGCTGCGCTCGAGCAGCAGCGCGAGCGTGCGCGTGGTGCACAGACGACGAAGCACGGGGCGGCCGACTACACGCTGCTCGTGGGCGCAGCGCGCGCCCGTGGCGGCTCGCGCTTCGCAGGGTCTTTCGAGACTCGGGCGGAGTCGGAGATTTTGGCGATGTCGGCGGGTGGCGAGCCGCGCGAGCGGGCTTCGATGGGTGACGAGATCGACATCGTCACGCGCGTCACGCCGTTCTACGGCGAGTCGGGCGGGCAGGTCGGCGACATCGGAACCCTCCGCACACGACGCGGAGCCAAGCTCGAAGTCTACGACACGCAAAAGCCCGCGCCCGACATCATCGTGCACCGCGCACGCGTTCTCGAAGGCGACGTCGTCTCGAGCGATGCGGTCGAGCTTGCGATCGATTCGGCACGGCGCCAAGCGATTCGCCTCAACCACTCTTCGACCCACCTGCTCCATGCGGCGCTTCGAAATCACCTTGGCGCGGGGGTTCAGCAGGCCGGGTCCCTCGTCGAAGCGGCAAGGCTACGCTTCGATTTCTCTCATGACGGTCCTGTGCCGGACTCGAAGCTCGTCCAAGTCGAGACAGAGGTGAACGAGCAGATTCGTTCCAACTTGGACGTGACCACCACTGAGATGTCATACCAGGATGCGATCGCGTCGGGCGCGCTAGCGTTCTTCGGCGAGAAGTACGGCGACGTCGTTCGCGTGCTCCGCATGGGCGACTACTCCGTCGAGCTCTGTGGCGGCACACATGTGGCAAAGACGGGCGACATCGGTCTTTTCCGCCTCTACCACGCCGGCGGCATCGCCGCCGGCGTGCGCCGCGTGGAAGCCGCCACGGGTGCCGGCGCTCTCGACCTCGTGCGCGAGCGCGACGCTCTTCTTCGCGAGATCGCGCGCATGCTCCGAACTCCCGAGGAGCAGAGTGTCGAAAGAGTGCAGAAGCTCATCTCGGATCTGAAAGACCTCGAGCGGAAGATCGAGCGCGGCGATAGCGCTCGCTCGACCGACGCTCTCGAGCAGGCCATCGTCCAAGCCACCGATATCGGCGGCGCCAAGGCCGTGGTCGCGCGCGTGGACGGAGTGGACTCGAAGCAGATGCGGACGCTGTCGGACCGCGTCCGGGAGCGTATCGGCTCGGGCGTGGTCGTGCTCGCTGCGGCGAACGACGGCGGTGCCGCCGTCATCGTGAGCGTGACTTCGGATCAGCGCGAGCGCTTCCACGCCGGCGACATCGTCAAGGCGCTCGCGCCGCTCATAGACGGTCGCGGTGGCGGCAAGCCGGACTTCGCTCAAGCCGGCGGCAAGAACGCCGGCGGCATTCCGGATCTCCTGGAGAAAGCCCACGCCATCCTCGCCCGTTAATCTCGATTTCGACGACCCGCGACGGCTGCACGAGCTGTTCGGCAGCCACGACCGCAACGTGAAGGCGCTGGAAAGCGTGCTCGATGTGCGTGTCGCCATGACCGGGTCCGGCGTCTCGATCGCCGGCGACGCAGAGCAGGCCGAGCTTGCCGGTCGCGTGCTCACGGAGCTTTACGAGCTGATGGGCGAGGGCTTTCCCGTGAAAGCCGAAGACGTCGCCCGCGCCGTCGACATCGTGCTTCGCGATCGGAACGCCAAGCTCCGCGACGTGCTGCTCGAGCCCGTGTTCGAGCAGGCGAAGGGTGCACGCATCAATCCGAAGACGGTGAACCAGCGCGTGTACACGCAGGCGATGCGTGACTACGACGTCGTCTTCGCGATCGGGCCCGCCGGAACCGGCAAGACCTATCTCGCGATGGCGATGGGCGTGGCCGAGCTCTTGAAGGGTCGTTTCACCCGCATCATTCTCACTCGTCCCGCTGTCGAAGCCGGCGAAAAGCTCGGTTTCTTGCCCGGCGATCTCGCCGAAAAAGTGAACCCCTATCTCCGCCCGCTCTACGACGCGCTCTACGACATGGTCGGCATGGAGAAGGGCGCGCAGATGGTCGAGCGCCAGCTCGTCGAGGTTGCGCCGCTCGCGTTCATGCGGGGCCGTACGCTCAACAACGCTTTCGTCATTCTCGACGAAGCACAGAACACCACGCGCGAGCAGATGAAGATGTTCCTCACTCGGCTCGGCTTCAGCTCGAAGGCGGTGATCACGGGCGACGTCACGCAGGTGGACCTGCCCGAGGGCAAAGTGTCGGGTCTCAGAGACGCACGCGCCGTGTTGGCGGACATTCCCGGCCTCGAGTTCGTTCATTTCGACGAGCGCGACGTCGTGCGCCATCCTCTTGTCCGAAAGATCATCGGCGCCTACGAGCGCGCGGAGAACGCAGCCGCCAACGCACGCGAAACGTCGTCCAAGGCGGATCGTTCGTCGCGCGGCTGAGCGCGCGTTTTCTCGCATGGGCGTCGACGTGACGGACCGTTCCGCTCTATTGCCGCGGCGCGGGCGCGCAAGCGCTGCAAGGCTGCGGAATGCCGGCGCAAAGCTTCTCGCTGCGGTCGATCACGAGTCTTCGGGGCTCTCTCTCGTCATCGTCGCTGACCGCGAGATGAAGCGCTTGAATCGCGAGTACCGCGGCCGCGACCGGACCACCGACGTGCTCTCGTTCTCGCAGCTCGAGGGAGATGAGGTCGCAAGCGGTGACGAAATCCATCTTGGCGACGTCGTGATCTCGCTGCCTCGCGCTCGCGGCCAAGCGAAAGACGGCGGCTGGACTCTCGAAGAAGAGCTGCTGCGCTTGCTCGTGCACGGCCTCTTGCACGCGCTCGGCTACGATCACGAGAAGAGTCGTCGCGAGGCGCTTCGCATGCGGCGCGAAGAGCTTAGGCTCTGCCACGCGCTCGCTCGCGAGGGCTATCCTTGCGCCTGCGAGGACGGCAACGCGTGATCACGAGCCTCGGAGCCGTGGCGTTGGCGATCGCGAGCGGGCTTCTCCTTGGCGCGGCCCAGCCCGGCTTCGATCTTTCGGCGCTCGCGTGGGTCGGCTTGCTGCCGTTGTTGCTCACGCTAAGGAGGGGCTCGGTCCGCCGGGCGTTTCGCCTCGGCTGGCTCGCCGGAACGGCGTACTACGCGCTCATTCTCTACTGGATCGCGCCGACCATCTCGACCTACACAAGCATCGAGTTGCCGCTTGCGGTGGCTCTCGAGCTCTTGCTCGCGACGGCCGCCGGTCTCTTCATCGGCGGCTTCGCTGCCGCGCTCGAATGGCTCGGCGCCGCAGGCGTGAGTCGCGTGATCGCGGCGCCGGCGCTTTGGATCGCGATCGAGTGGCTCCGCACGTTTTTTCCAGCGGCCTTCCCTTGGGGCTTCGTCGGCTATTCTCAGGCGCGATTCACTCTCGTCGCGCAAGCCGGAGACGTCGCCGGTGTCTACGGGCTCTCCGCCCTCGTCGTGCTCGCGAACGCTGTCATGGCGGAAGTCGTTCGAGACGGCGTACGTCGTCACGCATTGCTCGTGGGCGGAATGATCTCGCTCTTCGTCGCGACGCTCGGCTACGGCGCGGTCCGCCTTCGCGAGATCGCCGCCCTCGAGGGACCTGTCGTGCGCGTCGGTCTCGTGCAAGCGAACATCGATCAGAGTGAGAAATGGCGCCAAGGCCTCGAAGAGAAAATCCTCGCGCGCCACGTGGTGCTGACCGCCGACGCGGTGAAGCAGGGCGCCGAGGTCGTCGTCTGGCCGGAAGCCGCGCTGCCGTTTTTTCTCGGCCTGGACGAAAAAACGGACCAGCTCCGTGAGTTGGCACGGCAAACCGGCATCGATCTCCTCGTCGGCGCGCCCGGCTACGAGCGGCGCGAGGGCGGGGAGCCGCGGCAGTACAATCAAGCTTGGCTCGTCCGCCGTGACGGCGAGCTCGTCGGGCCCTACGACAAGATCCGTCTCGTGCCTTTCGGAGAGTACGTGCCCTGGGGAGGGCTTTTCGGCTTGGTGAATCGGGTCGTCGAAGGTGTGGGTGATTTGGGTGCGGGCTCGACCTACGTGGTCTTCGATACGGGTCCTAGGCTCGGCGGCGCCTCGATCAAGGCCTCCGCGCTCATCTGCTACGAAGCAATTTTCCCGAATTTGACGCGCCAATTCGTCGGAGCGGGCGCCGAGCTTCTCGTGAATCTCAGCAACGACGCCTGGTACGGCCGGACGGCCGCACCGAGCCAGCTGCTCGCGATGATCGCGTTTCGAGCGATCGAGAACCGCGTTCCTCTCGTTCGCGCCACCAACACGGGCATCTCGGCTTTCGTCGGCATCGACGGCAGCGTGAGTGAAGCCACCCCGCTCTTCGAGCCTACCGCTGCCGTCGACGACGTGAAGCTCGTACGCGCGTTTTCACTCTACACGCTGCTCGGCGATTGGCTCGTGTACGCGTCGATCGGGCTCGTCGTCTTGCTCGCTCTCGTTCGAATCCGATCGGGTCCCGTGTTGATCCGCGGAGCCTCGCGTGAAATCCTCGGCCCGTGATCACGGTAACCGAAGCCCGCGACCGCATGACCGCCCTGAGGCAGCAGATCGAGCTCCTCGGGCGGCATCTTTGACCTCGCCGGACTGAAGCGCCGGTTCGAGGAAGTCGACAAGCAAAGCCAGGATCCGGGCCTCTGGAATGACCGGACGGCCGCGGGCGAAGTGCTGCGAGAGCGCTCGTCGCTCGAGACGCGGATTCGCGACTACGAGACGCTCATCACGGCGCTCGGCGACCTGGATGTCTACCTCGAGATGGGACGGGACGGGGAAGCCGACGCGTTGGCCGAGTTCGAGCGCATGGTCGGCGAGCTGGAAAAGCGCGTCGCCGAGCTGCAGCTACGCCGCATGCTCTCCGGCGAGTACGACGCGAACAACGCGATCGTGACCATTCGTCCCGGTGCGGGCGGCACGGAGTCGCAAGACTGGGCCGAGATGCTGCTTCGAATGTATCTCCGCTGGGCGGAACGGCATGGCTACGACGCGAAGATTCTCGAGTACCAGCCGGGCGAGGGCGCGGGTATCAAGTCTGCTACCTTCATCATCGAGGGCGACTCGACGTATGGCTACATGCGATCGGAGGCCGGCATTCATCGCCTCGTCAGGATCTCGCCCTTCGACAACCAAGGCAGGCGCCACACGTCGTTCAGCAGCGTTCATCCCCTGCCCGAGCTGGACGATACGATCGAGGTCGACATCAACGACGACGACCTTCGCATCGATACGTATCGCGCGGGCGGTGCGGGCGGCCAGCACATCAACAAGACCGATTCGGCCGTGCGCATCACGCACATTCCTTCGGGGATTGTCGTCGCCTGTCAGAACGAGCGGTCTCAGCACAAGAACAAGTCGTTCGCCATGAAAGTGCTTCGAGCTCGTCTCTATGAGCTCGAACGGCAGAAGCAGGAAGAGCATCTGGCGTCCATCGGCCCCGAACAGCGGGAGAACGCATTCGGGAGTCAGATCCGCTCCTACGTGCTCCACCCGTACCGGCTCGTGAAGGACCTCCGTACTGGGGTCGAAGTCGGCAACGCCGACGCCGTCCTCGACGGTGATATAGACGACTTCATCCGCGCCTTTCTCATGAAAGCTTCCGGCGGCGTCGAAGCCGCGTCGGGCTAGCGGCCCCCACCCCTGCTCCGCTAAAGTGATCGCCCGCGCCTGGTGCCCGACGCGCCGGGATCGCGAGACGGGGAGGATGGCGAAAATGGCTCGAGGGAAGCTCGTCTCGGGGTTGACGTTGGTGCTGATGGTGACAACGGTTGGTCGCGCAGTCGCTGTCGATTTTTCCGTGCTCACGTACAACGTACGAGGCCTGCCGTTTCCCGCGATCGAGGACCGCACTGCCGAAATAGCCGCGATCGCGCCCCTCCTCGAAGACTTCCACACGCCGAGCGGCACGATCAACGGCGTCGCGTCGGTCGTGCTGCTGCAAGAGCTCTTCTTTCAGGGCTACTACGACACGCTGACGAATCCGCTCACCGTCAGCTATCCGAGCAAGACGGCGAAGGACTCGAGCGGCCCGAGCGGCATCGGCGACGGCCTCAACATGCTCTCCGACTTCACGTTCACGGGATTCGATCGCACGCAGTGGGAAGACTGCTTCGGTACGGGCGGCCTCAACGGCAGCGACTGCGACACCAACAAGGGCTACTCGTTCGCGCGTTTCAGCGTCGATGGCCTATCCGTGGACATCTACAACCTTCACGCAGACGCAGGGCAGGATTCGGACAGTCAGCTCGCGCGCCGCAACAACATCGACCAACTGATCGCGGCCATCCATACGCGCTCTCCGGCAGGTACCGCCTTCATCGTGATGGGTGACACCAACAGCCTCTACACACGCACGCCCGATGACACGATCCAGAGCATCGCAATAGGCACCGGCGCCACCGATGTCTGGGTCGAGCTCGTGAATGGCGGTACCACGCCAGGAGCGGGGCCCGAGATCGACTCCGGCTGTGCCACCGAGCCGGCGAGCTCTACCTGCGAGCTGATCGACAAGGTGTTCTACCGAACCGGAGACACCGTGACGCTGACGGCGCTCAACTACGAAGTCTTGAACGACGAGTTCTCCGACGCCGGTGGAGATCTATCCGATCATTTCCCGGTTGCCGTCAGCTTCTCGATCACCGCGGCCAGCAGCACGACCACGACAGTGGGCGGCGGAACCACGACGACGACGCTCGATTCGGGCGGTACTTGCGCCGATCCGCTCGCGCTCACCGCAGGCGAAGGCATCTCGGCGGATGCGGTGACCGCGAGCGACGCGCTCTTCACGCTTCGTGCCGGCATCGGGCTCGAGACCTGCGCGCTCTGCGTCTGCGATACGGACAGCAGCGGCAGCGTCTCGGCCACCGACGCGCTGACGATCTTGCGCGCCGCCGTCGGTCAACCGGTGCCCCTCAACTGTCCGCCCTGTGACAGCTGAGTGTCGCGCGAACGAGGCTCAGGGACAGCCACTCGGGGATCAGCGTCCCGACCTTCGCTCCGCGCGCCTTCTCGGGCTTCGCGGCGGGCCCGTCGAAGAGCGAGAGCTGCTCACGATCGCGAGGCTCGCTCACTTTCGACCTGAGCTGTCTTTCGCTCGCGCGGCGGCTCGCTCCATGCGAAGCGTGGCCTCGTCGAGCTCGGCATCGCTGATCACGAGAGGCGGCGCCAGACGTAGCACGCGATCGTCGTTCAAGGTCCAGCCGAGAATCAAGCCTTCGCGCCGGCACTCGCGGGTCAAACGCTCTACGAAGCGCGCGGAGCGCAGCTCGACGCCGAGGAGGAGCCCGATCTGGCGAATGGCCACGAGCTCGTTGGCCGGAAGTCGCGCGCGCAATCGTTCCGCGAGCGTCGCTCCGCGTTCGCGGGCTTTCTCGGCGAGATTCTCTTCGAGCAACACCTCGAGCGCGGCGAGCCCGGCCGCGCAAGAGAGCGGATGTCCTCCGAACGTCGTGACGTGACCGAGAGGCGGATCGAAAGCGAGAGTCTTCATCCGCGACTTGCTCGTGATGAACGCCCCGAGCGGAAGCCCGCCGCCGAGCGCTTTCGCCAGCACGAGTACGTCTGGCACCGCGCCTTCGTGCTCGAATGCGAAAAGGCGGCCGGTACGGCCGAAGCCGGTGATCACCTCGTCGTAAACGAGCAGCGCTCCGACTTCGGTGCAGCGCGCACGGAGCGCCGTAAGAAAGCCCGGTCGCGGAATGATGACGCCGGCCTCGCCTTGCACCGGCTCGACGAAGACGGCTGCGGTGGTCATGTCGATATGCGCCAGGTCGGCGGGCTCGTCGAAGCGAATGTGCGTGACGTTCGGCACGAGCGGCTCGAACGGATCGCGATAGTGAGGATTGCCGCCGACCGAAAGCGCACCGAGCGTGTCCCCGTGGAAGCCGCCGACGAAGGCAACGATGCCGGTTCGTCCCGTTGCTTTGCGGACGAGCTTCAGCGAGCCCTCGATGGCCTCGGCCCCCGAGTTCGTGAAGTAGACGTTGTCGAGAGTCGGCGGCAGCAGCCCGGTGAGCCGCTCGGCGAGCCGCACTTGAGCTTCCTGGACGAGCTCTCCGTAGACCATCACATGAAGGTGGCGCTTCGCCTGCTCGGTGATTGCGGCGAGCACTCGCGGGTGACCATGGCCGAGCGCCGCTACGCCGATGCCGCCCAGTAAGTCGATGTACTCGTTGCCGTCGGCCGCGCGGAGCGTCGCGCCGCGAGCGCTCTCGACGACGATTCCCATCGGCGCGTCCGAGGTCTGGGCGACGCTGCGGAAGAATCCGGAGAGAAGCTTCGCGGCGCTGGTGGTGTTGGAGGTGTGGGATGGACCGCTCATGCTCCTTGCTCCAAGAGATCTCCGAGACGACGGCGACCGTCCTGCTCCCAATGGATCGGCGGCGCTTGCATGCGCCCAGCCGGGCAGACGAGCGTGACGCCGATCGGGGGAAGGGTAGCTTTGAGGTCGGCGATCGCGCGCGGATCGCCGCTCGCGACGCCGATCGCCGCGAGCGGTGTGCTCGCGCGAGCGAGCGCGCGGAAGGTTTGATCGCGATCGCCTGCTGCGCGCAACGTCACGCAGCGGAGCCCCGGCCCGAGAGTGAGCTGCTCGTCGGCCTCGATGCTCACGCACCATTCGGCCGCTTCGCCGAGAAGCAACGCGCCGTCCGCGTCGCGCGAGAGGTGAGCGATCTCCGAGCGATCGATCCACGCGCGCCGCGAGCTCTCTTCCTCGAGCGTGCCGCGAGCCCGCGGCCAGCGGTCTTGGAGCCGCCGGAGGCTTGGCGCGAGCCTCGCGCCGAAATCGTCTGCTCGCGACTTCGCCCCTTCGACCAACAGTACATGCGGCGTCAGGCAGCCGCGTCCTTCGTACATCACGACATCGAGCGCGAACGCTTCGGCCGCGGCGTCGAGGTCGGCGTCTGCCGTGACGATTCCCGCGCTGAGGCGCGTCGTGTGCCTTGCGGTCTCAGTGGGTGTGAGGGCCGCGTAACGGGTCGAGAGCCAAGACACGGTGCTGTCGCTGCCGAACAGCTCGATTCTTCTCGCCGCTCCGACGACGAGACTCTCGATCTCTCGCGCTTCCTTCGTAGGGTTCGCGCTCGACCACGCGACGGGCACGATCATCTCGGCCAGCTCGGGCCGCGCGCGTGCGATGCTTTCGCGAAACGCTTCGGTGACCAGAGGCTGGCGCTCGCTGTCTCGGATCAAAGCGACCGAGCGCGCAAGAAGGCAGGCGATGATCGGCGGCACCGCCTGCGCTGGAACGTTGCCGGCGAGCGCGTAGAAAACGGCGGCCGGCCCTTGCCGGTTCGCGCTTACCCGCTCGCGGCGGACGAGCTCGCGAAGCGAGTCCTCGGTGACAGCCGCAAACGCGAATTCGAGCCCCGTCGAGACCAGGTCGGCATGAAGCCGGGTCACCGCGGCGAGCTCGCGCGCGATCCGGCGGCGAAGCTCGCTATCCGGACCCATCCACTCCGCCGCGGCCGCGGCGAGCGCCGCGATGACGCAGGCGTCGTCGAGGTCGGCGATCACTCGCGCGCGCGCGCTTTCGGCCTTGCGCAAAGCCGCCGCAAGCTCGCCAGCCGCTCCGTCGAGTTCGTGTGCTGCAGCTGGAGAGGGCTTTGCGAGCGAGCTCACGCGTCGTGACCGTCGCGAGCGTGAACGACCTCGGCGACCAGCGCCGAGCAGCCACGTGCGGCCGCGCCCTCGGCGCGGCCGCGAAGCTCGAAGCCGCGACCGAGAGCGCGGCCTAGATCCAGCGTTTGAAGCGCGCTCACGCTCTCCCAGTTCGCCAGATCGAGGTGCCGGAGCAACCCGGTCGTTCCGGGCTCGACCGGCTCCAGCGTCGCCGGATCGACGATGCTCGTCCGCACCCACGGCGGGGCGACTTTCGCGCGCTTGGAGAGCCTACCGGCGACTCGCGACTCGAGCGCGTCGTCGTAGAACTGCGAAAGCAGCTCGGTCATGCCGTACTCGTTCACCGAGAGATAGGCCGGCACGTGAAGCCAGCGCCATGTCGCCTTGAGGAGGCCGGCCGACGAGAGAACACGTGACTTTCCCTTGCGACCGCCGGTATCGACGACCCGACTGTCCGCGGGAAGGCGGAGCGCCGCGCCGCGATCCCGGAGCGCCTCCAGCAGCGCCGTCAGCGCCGAGCTCACGGCCAGCACCAGCACCGGTGCGCTCTGACCCGCGCGCGCTTCGAGCCACTCGAGCGCTAGCGGAACGTCCGCTCGACCTTCACCGTCCAGGGCTGCGAGCGTCGTGCCGTTGGAGCAACGCTCGACACACCATGTGAACATTTGGCCGAGCGAGGAGCTCGGGTGCGTGTCCGCCATCGGGCCGAGCACGAGCACGGCGAGAGGGCCGGGTGCGTCGGCGAGCACCATCGCATCGAACCATGCGAGTGCCGCCGTCCGATACGTTTCGAGCGAGGCCAAGGCATGACGACTACGCTGCTCG
>Ga0247727_10009175_pt1 | contig 18058 bp, 17 predicted proteins | sample WisWelCaveWW1625_FD_202498 | JGI IMG/M metagenome (GOLD analysis project Ga0247727, IMG submission 202498) | Biofilm microbial communities from Wishing Well Cave, Virginia, United States - WW16-25 | ecosystem: Environmental > Aquatic > Deep subsurface > Groundwater > Cave microbial mat | place...
CATCGATCATGGTCTGAATCTTCCCGATGACTTCCGGCGTGAAATTTTGACCAGCGATCCTCACACCGGTAATATACTAAATTTTTCTCTCTGTGTCCAGTGAAATATTTATGGGACATGCTCACGTTGATGACGTGGCCGGCCTTCCGTGCCTGGATTCATGTTTTCAGCGGCAATTACGCCGCCGCCATACAAATTTACGAAAAGAGGCTGGCGCGCCAACCACACCGCTTGCCGCTGTATCTGACATTGGCTAATCTTTACCTGCTCGCAGGCCGGCGCGATCGACGCGCCAGAACGGCTTATGCGATGATACGGCTATTGCACCTCGTCTCGCACCATCGTGAAGAAGACAGTCCAATTATCGCGCCGGGCTGATTGCTCGAAGAGCGGATGGAATGGGCTTTATTTTTGGGCATTTAGCATTTCAAAACCTCAAAGGAAGTCAATATGCCAATTGGTGAAAAGTCTATCTCAAAGAGCGTGGGGATACTTTTGGCAGTTCCCACAATTTTATTAATCGCCGGGGGCGTTTTCTTTTTTACAAAATCAGACTCTACCAATCATCCCGAACCTTCCGCGCTCGCTGCAGCCGTCTTGACGTTGAAACAAGATATTGTTGCGCTCAAATCACAAGAAGCAAATGTTGCGGCAAGGGCATGGTCAACTTATCAATTGGGATTAACCACAGAGCTGAAAGGAGATGGGGAATTCGCAGCCAATAATTTTGAAGCCGCAAGACAAGCCTACCTCGAAGCGATTTTCAACTTCAAAAAATCCCTCGAAACCCCACAAGAAATGACCCTTGAGAAGCCGCCAGCAGAGCATTCGCAGCCAACCAGTACAACGGTGCGGGATCGTGATGAAGAAGAAACGATCAAAGCCCAAGCCCGAAAAGTTTATGCGAAAGTTATAAGCGAAGAGCGCGCTCGACTCGCCCGTGTTGAAAAAGAGAACGTTCCGGTACCGCCGCCGGCGAATGCCGCTCCCGTCACAGTTACAAAAGACACGCTGGCCGTTTTACGCCACGAGGCGGAAGCGGCAAAAATTTCCATGGCGGCGGCAAAGATGAAAGTCGATCCGGAAAGCCAAGGCGAAGCGCTATTTCAGGAGGCCGCAAAAATCGAAGTCAAAGCTCAGGTGGCCTTTGCCGAAAACAATTTTGAGCAAGCCGGACGGCTTTACAACCTGGCCGAAGAGCAATATCTGAACGTGATGCGGCAAGTCACACGAACCAGACTGCAAGAAAAAGAGCGGGCCGATGCCGTGCAGCGCGAGGTTCGCGGCTTGATCGGCAATTATCAGGCTGCTTTTGACCGCCGGAATGCGCCGGGCTTGAAGGCGCTATTCGAGAGCGGCTTCACCAGCGATGATGAAAAGGCCTGGACAAAATTCTTTCAGTCGGTGCAAGGCCTTAAGACGAACATCTCCGGTGGAAATGGGCAAATCGACGGCGACCATGTCGAAGTCAGCCTCGCCGTTCGGATCGATTACGCCAACCATAAGGGCATCAAACAGAATCCGTTGACATTTCAAGAGCGCTGGACGTTGGCGGAAAGAAATGGCAAATGGATGGTCGTCTCGCGACAAGTTCGCTAAGAAGTCGTAACGCAGACTGCCTCCGCCACGCCTGCCCTGACCGCAGGCCAGGGGCGGGGCAAACGGAAAAAATTTTCGTCCCGCAAGGCGGGATGCCTGCCCTGCCGCAGGCCAGGGATAGTTTTGTCAGCATGATCAGTCAAAAAAGGAGATTCAGGATGCGTGTTATCTATTCCAGGCCGGTTCTTTTGTTGAGTGGGATACTAACGCTTCTCTGGGCGAGCGCTTCGCACGCTCAGCTCAATACAGTTTTCAACAACGTTTTTAGAGAAATTTTGGATCATCGGTTGTCCTTAAGCCCGGGCGTTCACGGCGAGCATTTTCTAGAACAGGCAGATTTGGCGAGCGGTTTGCTGGCGCCGGCTTTGAACGGCCTGATTGCGAGCAACGTTGCCGCCTTTCCGATTAGCAGCGCGACGGTAGCAACTTTGACGTTTAACCTCGATTCCGGGCGGCCGGCAAGCAGCACAGCGAGCCTCGGCCCCATCCTGGCGGAAACCGCGGAAACGCTCGGCAAAAATAAAGTCAATCTCGAATTCAGTTACACATATTTTAACCTGGCAAAGTTTAGAGGCGTGTCCACAGAAGACATTCGCTTTACCTTCACTCACGAAGACGTAACGGGTGACGGCACGCTGGGCGAAAGCCCCAACGAGAGCGACACCATCGATCTCTTCCCCGGCTTCGATGTTGACGCCGGGGTCATGGCATTTGTTGCCACCTGGGGCGTGGCTAATAATTTAGATCTCGGAATCGCCGTTCCAATTATTAACGTTCGCATGCGGGGAAACACACGATCAATCGTCAACAGCTTTACTTTTCAGAATCTGGGCGCGGCCAATCATCATTTCGGCGCGGATGCAACCAACCCGGTGCTGCAGACTAGCGTGCCTTACGATGAAAGCGCTGCGGGGCTTGGCGACATTGCCTTAAGGTTGAAGTACAATTGGCTCAAGGGAGGGAATATGTATTGGGCGACGCTCTTTGAAATGAGATTGCCGACGGGAAATGAGAAGGATTTTTTGGGTGCGGGAAAAGCCAATCTGAAGTTCTATTCCATTGTGTCCAAAAGAATCGGCCATTTTACGCCTCATCTTAATCTCGCCTTCGACAGAAGGAACGCCAATTTTGACAGTGATGAGTTTGAATTTACCGCCGGATTCGATCAGAGAATCGTCTCCGGGGTGAACTTCGCGCTCGAAATCTCCGGCGATTTTGATTTGAACGAGCGCGAAACCATAAAATTATTTCCGGGCTCGGTAAAAATCGTTGATCGGCTGGCCACGGGCACCAGAGAACGCAACTTGAGTTTGAGCAACATACCGGAAAGAAATCATGACAATACGCTGAATGCCGCCTTGGGCTTGCGCGTGGCGGCTTCGGAGCGGCTCCTGTTCTTGGGCAATGTGCTCGTGCCGATCAATGACGCCGGTTTGCGATCGACTTTTGTGTCTACGATCGGATTGACCACGAGCTTTTAAAGCGGCGATTGGCCTAAACAACCCAACAGATAAAGCTGTGTGAAAACCACCATCCAAACCACGGGAGGATGAATATGAAAGCTATCTTGCGTCAATCAAGCTGGTTGATGCCGTTGTTGCTGGCGGCTTTGCTGATGAAACCGGCAGCAGCGCAAACTTCGGGACAACCCGTTGAAACCAATATCGAAGCAGAATATTCCGCTGGCGTGGAGGCTTTTAATGCGAATAACTGGCCGCGCGCCATTGTCGCCTTTGAAAACGTGCTTAAAAGCAAGCGCAATTTTCGGGACACGCGCGCCAAGCTTGAAAAGGCAAAACGCGCTCTTGAATCAGAAAGCCTGAACGCCGTTCTCGCCGAACACTATGCCGAGGGCGTAGCGGCCATGGCAAAGAACGATCTGCAAGCGGCGCTGACGGCATGGCGAAAAGTTCGCCAAATCAATCCCCAGTATCGAGACATCGCGAGCCAACTGGCGAGGGCTGAAGCGTTGTTGCAACGGAAAGACGAAGCCGCCACGATTCAAGTCACATTGACCGCGGCGACTGCGTTGCTCGATTCGTTGTATAAAGATGGACTGCGCGCCGCGGAGAGAGCGGATTGGGTGCAGGCGATGGCCAGCTTCGAGAAACTCAAGTTGCTGCAGCCGAATTATCGCGACGTTGCCGGCCAGCTCGCGCGCGCCTGGGAAAAGCTCGATCAGGCGAAATCAGCCGAGGCGAACGCGGCAGTGAGCAACACAGAGAAAAAAAGCTCCTTTGCCGGCGCCTCGCTCGCCGTGGTCTTCGTGTTGTCGGCGGTTGGTTTTATAGCCCTTTCCCCGGTCACCCGCGCGCGCTTCCATCTGTGGCGCGGCAACGATAAGGCCGCGGCGCAGATTTACGAAAGATTGTTGGAACGCCATCCGGGCCGGGCAAAGCACTACCCGGCTTTGGCAGATATTTACCGGCTTCAGGACCGCAGGGATGAGCGCGCGCTCAAGGTTTATAAAACCGTTCTGCAGTTGAACCTTCCCTTCCGCCATCGTGACGAGCTCAACACCATTGTCGCGCAAAAATTTTTGATCGAAGGCCGGATGGATTCGGATGCGATCGAGGTGTTGGAAGGCGCGCTCCAAGCCGAGCGCAGCAGACAGCCTCAAATCAAACGAACAAATTGATGTCGTGTGAAAGGGATATGTTATGAAGCGCGTTTTATTGGCCAGTTATTTGTTTCTGATCCTTGTGGCTGCTTTTGCAATGGAACCGGCATGGCCGGTATCATTGGATCCGCGGGTGCATACGTCTCCGCAAACCGTTAGCATGAAAATAAGCGCCTTGGAAAAAAGCGTGATGTTGGCGGCAGTGGGCCAAACGGCGATGATCTTCGCACCTTTGCTCGCTTTGCAAAATATAACGAATTTTTCAAAAAAAATTTTCCGCAGATTTTCCGATTTGATTGTATACACGAATGAAAAGCGATTTCAGAGAACGAAATGAGCAGCGTATCTGGGAAGGCGACGCCGAGATTTCGATGGCTGGCTGAAATCAAAATAATTGACTCAGCAGACGTCTTTTCGGGCAGGCACAAGACTTGTAAGTGAAGGCGTAATCGAACCACTCTTCGGGGGATTAGCGTGCGCTCGGTTTCGCCTTTTTGTTTTCAGATGCCGTTTTTTCACGTTGACCTCGGCTTGGCTGTGTGAGGGCATTTTTTCGCGTGGGAGGAGCGCCTACGAGCGAGTGCCCCACCATTTTTATCCTAATTTTATTTTACACAACACGAAACCGGATCGGATGAAAAGACGATCATGCTTGCTATGAATAGCGGCACTCTTTTTAATCTCGCCGGTGCGATGGCTGCACTGGGCATGTTAATATGGCTTGGCTTCATTGTTTTTTCACCCACGGCACGCGCCCGGTGGCATCTCTTCCGCTGCAATTATACCACGGCTGCCGAGATTTATGAAAGGCTGTTGGCGCGGCACCCCGGCCGGCTCAAACTTTACTGCATTCTCGCAGAGATTTATCTGCTCCTACCGCGGAACGATGCACAGGCGTTGAAGGTCTTCAAAAAGGTGATGCAATTCAACCTTGACACCCCCAATCGGGAGGAGATCGATACCATCGTCGTGCAGAGCTATCTGAAAAATGACAGCGCTGATGCGGAGGCGGTCACCGTTTTGGAAAACGCGCTCCGCGCCGAATAGAGCGAGCCAAAATATTTTCGACAAATGAAATTGCCTTTGAATTTGGCCTCGTTTTCCTAAAACGCGTATTTGCTGCCCACGTGTACGAGCCGCGAACTGCCCACTTGAATGCCGCGCGTACGGTCCACAATGTGGGTTTTATCAGCAAGATTTTTCACGGCGATGAAGAACGTCGTGTGCGCGAGCTTAAGATTATAATTGAGCGCTGCGTTCCAGACCGTATAAGCCTCGATCTTGCCGCGCTGACCATCGGCCGTCGGGGATGCAGTGTTGGCGAAGTCGGCGAATTGCTCGGCCACGTGTACGGCTTCCAACAAAGCCTCGAACCCGCCCAGGGCATACCCGGCAGCGACGGTGAGCAAATGTTTCGGTGCATAAGGCTGGCGATTCCCGGCAGTGCTGCCGGCGATGATCGCACCACCCACCACGTGTTGAAAGGGAGTCGTCTGCTCGGCCTCGGGCAACCAAGTGTAAGCTCCAATCAAGTACAGGCCCGATGCAAAGTCATACTGGCCGGAAAGCTCCACGCCCTGGAAGAGCGCCTCGCCCTGCGCGAGCGGAGTAGAGCCGCTGGCGATCGAACCCACAGCGATCAAGCGTTTGAAATCGTTGCGGAATAGAGTAGCCTGAACCGAGCTACCTGCGACAGGCTGAAAACGTGCGCCAAGTTCCAGGTTGGTCGATTCTTCCGGCTCTACTTCTGTAGAGGTGCCCGTCGTACCGATAATGTCTTCGGTGCGAGCCGGGGCAAAACCAAGATGTACGCCGGCAAAGACCGTCAGCGTCTTGGCGGGATTCCAGGTTGCGCCCAAACTTGGAATCCATTGGCTCAACTCGTCCGAGCCGGCGAGGCCGCCGGGAAGCCGATTGGTGCGCGACGAATTGATGCGTTCATAGCGCAGCCCGGGGGTGACGGACCATGCGCCGAAGAGAAAGCGATTAATTAAAAAGGCGGAATAGGCTTTGGTTTCGCGCAGATTATCCTCTGCCACCGCGCCGGTTCGCGCCGTCGGCGAAGTGCCATTTACTTGTTGCCGATCCTGATCTTCAAAATGCGCTTTGACGCCGGCCTGCAGTTCACCGGCCACGCCCAAAGCCTTATGCGCAAGTTTCAGTCGCGGCTCAATGCCCCAGGTCGTGTACTCGCGCAAGCGGCCCTGTATTGAGTTGAGACTGTCCGGGTTGACTCGATTGCCTGCAAGACGGTTATCTCTAAAGGCATTGCCAGCCGCTCCACCCTGGTTATCCGTCGTGGTGCTCGATTGACGCCACCAGTCGCGGCTGAAGTTGGAGAAATACAAATTGGTGGTCAGCAGCGTATTCTTGCTCAACTGCAGATTATGAGTGGAGGAGGCGCCATAACGTTTGATTTCGAAGTTGTCGTTTTTGAAGGGATTGTAGCGCGCCCCGAAATTGCGGAACTCGGCTTCGGTAAGCCCGCTATATGTCACGTTGGAGTTTTCGGTGAGCGCATTGGCGCGCAGGGTGAGCGCTTGGTTCTTGCTCAACACCACCACCGCCTTGAAATTCACATCGTTCAGTTTCGAATTGATATTGTCGCGTGCGCCGTCCCCCTGCTTGCGAGTATAGTCCAGCACCATGCGATGGCCACCCAGCCGGACCTTGCCATCGAAGAAGTCACGGCCGCCGCCGGTGAGGGAAGCGAAGCCGCCAAGCCTCGCCTGCGGTGCGGGCGTGATATAGTTGATGATGCCGCCGATCGTCTGCGGCCCGAACAGGATTTGTCCCGCGCCTTTCAACAGCTCGATGCGTTCGAAGCGGTCGATGGGCGGGTGGTAGTAGCTCGCATTATCGCCATAAGGCGCGTAGGCAAGCGGAACGCCGTCTTCGAGCATGGTAACTTTGGTTGTGCGGGTGGGATTCAGTCCGCGGATGCCGATATTGGGCCGCAACCCAAAACCTTCTTCGTCGCGCGCATTCACCCCCGGAAGCTTGCGCACCGCTTCGTTGGCAGTAAACGGCCGGCTGGTTTCCAGCGCGCGCAAATTCAGCACGTTGGCGCTGCCGGGGATGGCGGCAAGATTTTCTGCTTTGCCGACGACAACGACTTCGGGCATGACGTAATCAGCGTCGGCCGTATCCTTGGAGGCATCGGCGTTTTCCTCCTGTGCCCAAATCGTGCCTGCCCAAAGAAGAACGAGCGCCAAAAGACACATCATTCGTAGAGTGATAAGCATGGAAAGCTCCTTTTTTTCTCTTTAAGAAATAGGAAGTCAGGAATTGAGTAAAAACGAAATTACAAAGATTCTAATCCCAAATCGTCACGTGCCCATCAATTCCCTCCATATCTGCTTTGGGACGGTTTTGCGTACTGTTGAGCTATGGCAGTTATTCGACCATGGCATGCTCCGGTTTGTCTGGTTGAAAGCACAGCTTAAATTGATCACCGAATATAGCAATAAAATTTAATTGTGTCAAGTAAAAAACAAAAAATATTTAAATAGTAATAATAACGATTATTATTTATTGATAATAATCATTCCGAATCTGAATGTAACAAAGAAGACAAAAAAGGATTTCAGGCGAGGCGGGATAAAAATTGGAGAGCAGAGTATTGAAGCTGCCGCGTTAGGCGAGCGGATTTTCCACTTGCAGAAACGACAAGCCTTTAAAATCGTCGACGTTGACGGTGTAAAGACCCTCGACCTTGTTGTCTTTAAGCGTCGCAGCGAGCGCCACGTCAAAAATTTTCTTGCGGGTGGTCGTGGTTTCGAGCAGGGTGAGGAAGGTTTGGAGTTGGGTGGGTTGAGGGTAGATAACAGGTATTTCGAGAATCTCTGTGTATTCTCGAATGATTTCAATTGCTTCAGCCAGCGAAATTGGCTGTCCAATGGTTTGTCTGGTTATGACATTGATGAACTCGGCGCACACCTGTAATGGAATGCCAACAATGCGATATCCGTTTATGTCTCCGCTCTCCTTCACAACGCGTTCCATAAACTCTTCAGCTTTTTGATAGTAGGGCGAATCAAAATTGTGCGCATATACCAAAATATTAGTGTCGAGTGCAAATATCATAATCCCCTCTCGGAATATATTTCATCACGGTCAACCTGAATATCGCCGCCTAGATGAAATGCTCTGACCTTGAACGCCTGGCGGCGCCGGCGAATTTCTGCCTTGCGCTCTTCAACCTTTTTCTGTTCTTCAGGATCTTTGATTTCTGCTTTTACAGATTGCAAAATCGCTTCCAGCAAAGCCATTCGCTCTGATAACGATAAGGACTCGACCTGTGAAAGAATTTCTTGTGTGGACATGGCGATACTCCGTAATTAAAGACCTCTATCCGCATATATTTCATCACGATCTACAATCACGTCTTCTCCAAGATCAAAGGTTTCGACCTTGAACTCCTTGCGTCGCTGGCGGATTTCTTCCCACTCTTCTGCCGCTTTTCTCTTCGCTTCCGGATCTTCGATTTCTGCTTTGACGGATTGCAGAATCGCTTCCAGCAAAGTCATTCGATCCGAAAGCGATAATGATCCGATATGGGGAAGAATTTCTTGCGTGGACATGGTGACACTCCATAATTGCTCCGATTCTGCGAAGCGTTGTTTAAGCTAATATAACTGCTTCGTATTTAAAGTGCAATATAAATTTCCATTTGAAATTAAGGAGTTTTTTAGTATAGTATATTTGTTTAACAAATTACCGGAGCCTGAGGCATGCCTGAAATCAGCCGCTTTTTTGGCATTGTCGCAGTTCAATATCTTGGTGATTATAAGCTCGAAATCACTTTCTCCGATGGGATGAAAGGCATTTACGACTGGGGCCCAAGATTGACGCGAGCAAAAGCCGGAGGAGTTTTTGAGCCATTAAAAAATCCGGAGTATTTCGCAAAGGTTGAGCTGTGGGAGGGAACCATCCGCTGGCCTAATGGTGCGGACATTTGCCCGGATGTGCTCTACGAACGGGTAAACGGCAAAGCGCACCAGCAGACAGAATCATCAGCACAACAGCGAATGCCGGTAGAAGAAATGATGGAACAACTATCGTAGAAAAGTCCCACAAAGCAAATTTCTCATCAATCAATTTTCATTGCAACCTCGTCTTTTCCAATTATGGCTGGCGCGCCACCATTGGGAATTTTCTCCCGAACATTATACCGATACCCCACATAAATGAGCACGATGCCGACAAGTTCGGTGACGTACAAAACCTCCGTATAGCCGAAGCGCGTAAAAGTGCCGCCGATGCCGGGCAGGATGGCGCCAACTGCGATGAAAATATTGCCAATAAATCGATGGTAGGTTTGCCGGCTCTTGTGGAAACGGTACGCCGAAAGAATGGCGCCCCCAACGAGAAAGATGAAAGCGTAGGTGTTGATAAATGGGCTAAAGAAACGCACCGAATGCCAGGCAATGATTTTGCCGGACAAGCGATGCGGCTCAACGAGCGCGTAATCGAGCGGCGTCAACAGCACCAAGCCGGCCGCGATGACAATAAACGGCACGAGAATCAACGTCAAGCGGTTGGCGGTGGCGCGGCGCATGAGCAAATACACCGTCCCTTGCGCCAACGGTACGCCGCCGAGCAAAGCGCCGGAAATATACCAGGCGCGGAACACCGTCTCGGTCCAGCCAAACAAGGTGACGAATCCCTCTGTAAACGTGCCGACTCCATAAATGAAAATCCCCGCTGCCCACCATAACAAATGAGCGCCTTTTCCTTTTTGGCGATACCGCTGAAAAACGATCCACGCGAAAATCAATGCGATAAATGTGGTGGCGATTGGGATGTACAGGACTGGGTTTTGGCGCACTGTCTTTTTCTCCTCATTGTCATTGCGAGGCGTTGTTTGCCGAAGCAATCCTATGCTTATTCGTTAAAGATGGCTTCGCTAGAAGGCGCTCGCCATGACGTCCACAAAACTAAAACTGCACCCTCGCGCCCAAGATCCAATTTCGTCCGGGCATGCGATACCGCTCCAGCTCTTCATATTGCGTGTCGAAAATATTGTTGACCGCCAACGAAAGCTGATAGTGCTCGCTCAAGCGCATCGTCGCTTTGGTATTGGCCACGAAAAACCCTTGCGGAATGTCGCGCGGGTACAGAAAAACCTCGTCCAGCTTGCTGCGGTACTGGCCGTGAACGCTGAGCGTGAATCGGCCGATATTCGCCTCGGTTGAGAAAAAGAAAGAATGCCGGTTCCGATAGGCGAGCCGGTCATTGTCACGATTTGACGAACGATCCTTGGCATCCAAATAAGTATAATTCAGTGAAGCGTGGAAGCGGCGCTGCCAGCGCAAATTCACCCCGGCATCCAGGCCTTGAATGAGCGCACGTTTCAAATTGCGCACCTGAAACAACGTGTACAGCACGCCCTCTTCCGCCGAAATTTCCACCCAGTAAATCATGTCGCGATAGTGATGGCGAAAGTAAGCCAGGTCCAAATCAACGAAATCGCCCAACCGCCAGCGCGCGCCGGTCTCGATGGAAAAATCGATTCGCTCCGCTTTCAAGCCGGGATTCGGCTTGAAGTGCGTGCCGCCGCCAAGCTCGTATTGAAAAAAGCGCTCCGCAATCGACGGCGCGCGAAACGCTTGCCCGACCAACAACCGTGTCGCCAGCGCCTCATGCGGGCGATAGACGAGGCCGAGCTTCGGGCTTGATTGCTGCAACGTCTTGCCATCGACGAGATGATTCCAATCGTAACGCCAACCCACCGTCGCGGTTAATGGCGCGGCGAGATTGATTTCATCTTGCAAGTAAACTGCGGCGTTGTTCACTCGCCGATCACCGTACATCACCGTATCGGGCGAAGAGGTCACGTGATCGACCTGAACATCCAGCCCGGCGATGAGATAATGGCGCGGGTTGAGATAATAATCGAACTGCGTCAGGTTGCCCCATTTATCCGCATCGACCTTTGTTTGCAAGTCGAACGGCTGGTTGAAATACGAGCGGCTGGCGTTCCGGTAAAAATAAAACCGCGAAGAATATTTGGCGCGCGCGCTCGGCACCGCCCAATACAGCAGATCGGCGCTGTAAACGCGCTTTTGCTGCCGGTCGTCGCGATATTCTGACGACACCCGAAACGGTTGCAGATTGTTAAGCCACGTGTGAGGATAGTCGTTGTCGGCGATTACTGTTCCCAAGCTGAGTTCGAGATTGCGGTTCTGGCGAAAATCATACAGCATCTTGCCGTAGACATTGTAAAATTCGTAGGCGGTGTTTTCGGAATGTCCGTCGGATTGTTTGCGGCTAAAATTGAGCAGATAGCTCACGCGATCGCGATTGCCGGAGTGGCTTAACTCGAGCTGGTTTTGTGCTGGAAAGCTGTTCGTGTAACGCAGATCGGGATGCGGCTTATCGTAGAAGCCGTAGCCGAGATCCACACTCGTCATGGCGCGATAAGCCGGGCGCCGGGTGATGACATTGATCACGCCGCCCATCGCATTCGATCCATACAGACTCGAAAACGCGCCTTTGACCACTTCGATGTGATCGATAAAATTGGTCGGCACGAGACTCCACAACGCGCCGCCGGTGTCGGGAGTCAATGCGGGCCGGCCGTCGATCATCAACAACACACGATTGCCGACGCCGCCACCGGCCACATCCGAGCTGCCGCGAATCGACAGGCTCTGCACAGACACACCCGAAGTGCGAAACACTGCAATGCCGGGAACCATCTCCAGCGCTTGGTCGAAGGTGGTGACCGAGCGGATGCGGAGATCGCGCGCATTGAGAATGACCACACTTGCCGGCGCCATCTGCGCGGTTTGCTCGCGGCGTGTCGCCGTCACCGTCACTTCTTCGCCGGCGACCTCGGTCGGCCGCAACGCGATTTGGCGCGCCACCAACTTGCCGGGCGAAACGATGACGGTTTCGGCGTAAGTTTCGTAGCCGATGCGGCTGGCGACGAGCCGATACGCGCCGGGCTGCAGATAGCTCAAGACAAATTTCCCGTCGTTGGTCGTGGTCGTGCCGACGAGCAAGCTATCCACGAAAACGTTTACTGCGGCAAGCGGCTGCTTGGTTTCGGCATCGTACACTTGACCGGAGATGACGCCGGTGATCTCTTTATCAATCGCCTCAGGTTGCGCCACGAGCATGATTGGCAGCAGAATGACGACGCCGAAGATAATCGTGCAAACCGGCAGAGGTGTTTTCATCGTATGGTCTTTCAGTCAAAAGAATGCGATATGGTGATTCGTCAATGAAACTTGAAATAAATCCTGAAAGTTTTTTGACTGGATTAACGGGATGAACAGGATTTGCCGGGCGGTGTTTAAGGATTCTTCTGCAGCAAAAATTATTTGAAAATCCAGTTGATCCTGTTCATCCGGTCAAATGATTTTAAGGCAATCACATTGAATCTTCGGCCTCAGATTTACTTCGCAAAATCCAGATTCGCCTTGATATTGATATTTGTCCAAGTCATGTTGGCATCGGCGACATTAACAGGAAGCGCCTGCACGCCGGATAACGTGATGCCGCGACCGTCCGCCACACCGACACTGTCGCTGTTGGCCCAATAAATGCCGAGCACTTTAGCGTTGGCAGGATTAGCCGGATCGCGCCAACCAACCGTGACAACCGGATAGGCGCCTTTGTTGAGGCCTTCGATTTTGTACGTTTGCACGTTTTGTCCGGAGGTAAAAATCGCGCTGGCGCCTGCGGGTGCAGTTGTCGGTGGCCAGTTTGCCCAAACCGAAACTTGCACGTTTCCGGTCGCCGGCCAAGCGCCGACGAGCTTCACCGTTCCCGAAATGGTGCCGTATTGTTGGGTCTGCACGGGATTTTTGTCGTCGCTGCATCCGAGAAAGAACGCCATGATGACAACAAGTGCCATAGCTACTACGATACGATTGCGTCGCATGGTAAATCTCCTTTTTAAAATTCTTCCATGAAGTTGATCGCATGCTCATCGCCAGCATGCGAGAATTTTGCTATTGCTCTATTTCATTCACAAACACCGTGCCAGTTACTTCAAATACAAGACTTATAAACACCGGCCTGAGAGCGCCGTCTGCCAAATAACTGAAAATTTTGTGCTTGAGATAGGTGTTAGGTAATGGTTAAAATTTTAGAATTGAAATGCCGGTGAGAAAATCGGGGAGATTTTTCTTCAAAATGAAAATTGGCTTTTCAAAATGAAAAGGTCGAAAGAACAAGTTGGGAGAAGGAGTTGCAAAAATGTATTGGCAGAAATCCAATTGTTGGCGCCGGCTCACCGCATCCACAACAGCGAAGCCAGAGAGATGGGGATGATGCGGGGATCATAAACGACGGCATCGTCGTCGAGCGTTGCCAGAATTCCGAACGGCGCGTTGTAGACGGTCTTCTCCAAAAAAGCGCGCAAGCCGCGCGTGTCTTCGTGATAGTCGATGCGCTTGCGATACTTCACTTCGATGGGGATGCGCCGCGTTCCAACGGTCAGAACAAAATCGACTTCCGGCTCGATGCCACGCGCCGGATAATGAGCAACATCGAGAAACGGAATGGAGGCGAGAAAGTAGCCTAGCACGCTTTCGGCAAGGCGTCCAGCCAAATCAGTCAAATGTGAATTCGCCGCCAGACCGACCGGATCGAGCGGAATCATTTCCCCCAGCCAGCTCGCTCGCAGCGCGTGGTCACAAAGGCAAACTTTGGCGGGCGAAGATCCCTGCTTTTTGAGCCGCAATTCCAGCGGTTCGATGAGGCGGATGAGCAGCGCGTCGTCGAGAAAGCTCAAGTAGTTCAGAACGCGGTCCCAAGTGATCTTGTTGGCGAGGGCTTGGCGAATTTCGGGAACGAAGACGTTGGCGCCGGGCGTTTGTCCGGCATAGCGGCAGCACAGGCGAAAGACTTCCTCCAATATTTTTTCATCACGTTTCCCGCCACGCGGCCCTTGCCGCAGGTCGTGTTGAATGGCCCGGTAGATGATGCTCTCGTTCAGTTGCTCCGCCATCTCCGGCCACGGCATGAGCGGCTGCTGATGCACGACAGGATAGCCGCCGCGCTCCGAAAAAGCTTGAAAAGCCTGATCGCGGCCCTCGCGTTCGCGTTTGCCTTTGGCCTGCGCTTCTTCCCAGAACGAGCGTTGCAAAAATATGTCGAGGCCGTTGGGCGGCATGAGCGGATCATAAGATTGATTGAAGCGCAGCGCAGCGACCTCCCTCAGCAACAATGTTCCGATTGTCAAGGTCGTGACGCGGCCGGCGAGGCTGTCTCGGCCTGCTTCGATGCGAAGCGAGGAGCTGCCAGTGATGAGAACGCGAACATCATGGTTGTCAACGAGGTGCTTGATCTGTGGCGCCCAGGCGTCAAGTTTTTGCACTTCATCAAAAAAAATGTAAGCGATGCGTTCGGCGCGGGCGCTTTCGTTAAAAGTTTCACCGAGCATATATGATTCGAACCAGCGCGCGATTCTGAGGATAGGATCTTCGAGCTTGCCCAGGCTCTTGATCTCGTCGAAAGGGACATAAAGAATTCGTTTTCCGGCAACACCATTGTTGAGCAAATTCTCCATGAGTTGGCGAAGCAACACCGTTTTGCCGACCCGTCTTGGTCCTCGCAGAACGACAGCCGGTGTAATGCCCGAAATGAGAAGGCGATGCAGCTTGTCGAAGATCCAGCGCCGGAATGGGGGTGCTTGAGATGCAGGTTTTTCTGCCCACCAAGGATTGAGATCCTCCAGTTCCTCCCTTAACTTTTTGGGCAATGAACCGCGAAGAGGTTTGGCTTGATTCATGGCAAAAAATGTTTCAATTTGATCTGTTTCATCAGGCACCCTATCGAAGTGTGCCATTTCTTATTTAATCTTGCACAAATTTTCGAAAAAGTCAAGACGTTTGAATTGGCTTGCCGGTAATCCCTCAGTTATTGGTGAAGAAACGTAGCGCAGGCGTCCCGCCTGCAGACAGGATGTCTGCGCTACGCTACCCGTAACTGAGGGATTACGCTTGCCGCAATAATACTCTTGTAAATTCCGTCGGTTTTTCGTATCTTTCAAAGTTATGCCTCGCACCCTGCAAGAAGAAATAGCCGAAGCTCGCCAAGTCCAAGCCGCCGGCAATATCGGCCGCGCGCGCACCTGCGCCCGCCGCGCCGCCGGCATGGCGATGCAAACGACGATCGGCATCGGCCCCGGCGCCACGAATTATGCCCCCACGTTTATCGATGGCTTGCGCCGGCTCGCTGCGGATGTCCAATTTCCGGAGACCGTTCGTGAGGCGGCAGCGCGTTTGGTGGACCGCTCCGATAAAGAGAGGCGAAGCGCTTCGCAAAATCCGGTGCAGGATGCGGAGATCATTATGGAGTTTTTTCAAACTGGTTACTCCGAAAACCTGAAAGCTGTAACTGAGCAGGTTCTGAAAAACGGTGTCGCCAACGGATAGATGAACCCAACTGTTTAAGAGCTTTATCAGTTGGGTTCATCTATCCGTTGGGCACCGAATCAACAGCGTGAATCTTTTGCTTTTTCTGTCTAAAGCCCTCTTATAACGCGGTACAAGAATTTACTGACAAGCCATCTTCGCTACGGTCATGCTCGCTTCGCCCGAAAAAACCACCTCCTATCATGCGCGCCACCGCTTGCCCGAAAACGCCCGCTGCGAAATTGGTGCAACTGGTTTGACTGTCAGCCGTCTCGGTTTCGGCTGCTATCGCGTTGATGAAATCACTGCCGAGCACGCTGCGGCGTTGAAGCTGGCTTTGCGCTCGGGCATCAATCTCATCGACACCTCCACCAATTATACCGATGGCAACAGCGAGCGATTGGTGGGCCGAGTTTTGCAAGAGCTTTGCAAGAGCGGTGATTTGGAGCGCGAAGAAATCGTCGTGATTTCCAAAGTGGGATATGTGCAAGGCCAAAACATGCACCTAGCGCAGGAGCGCGAGCGGCAGAGCCGCGGTTTTCCGGAGATGGTCAAATACATGCAGAATTGCTGGCATTGCATTCATCCGGATTTTCTCAGCGACCAACTATTTCGCAGTCTGGCGCGCTTGCAGCTCGATCATCTCGACGTGCTGCTCCTGCACAACCCGGAATATTTTCTCTCCGACGCGCTGCACCAACGCCGCCATGATCTCGGCGCAGCTCGCGACGAGTATGATCGCCGTTTGGCCGAGTCGTTTTCCTTTTTAGAAGAGCAAGCCGCCGCCGGTCGCATTGCATATTACGGTGTTTCATCGAACACGTTCCCACACGCCAGCTCGCATCCGGAATTTACTTCGCTCGAACGCTTGTGGGAAATTGCCGAGTTGCTTTCGCCGCCGCATCATTTTCGTGTCATTCAATTTCCCGCGAACCTTTTCGAGACCGGTGCCATGTTCGAGAAAAATCAATCCGGCGGCCGCACCCTGCTGGAATTTGCGGCTGAGAAAAATCTGGCGACTTTGGTTAACCGTCCGCTCAATGCCATGCACGGCGGCAGCATGATGCGCCTGGCAAGCTTTGCCACCATCTCCGCCGCTGCAGCCGAAAAAATTTTTCCGGCGCAGATCGCCACACTGGCCGAAGCCGAAAAATCTTTCGCGCAAACCTTGTTTCGCGAGTTGCATTTCGAGAGCTCTGTCCGGACCGACCAGCCGATCTTTGCGTGGGCCGAGCAACTGCAAGACGGCTTGACGCTTTTTCGAGATTGGTCGCATTGGGATCACGTCAAGCAGCACGTGATCGAATCGCAAACCGAAATGGCTTTGCACTTTCTGCGCGAGAAAGCCGGCGGCGCCGCCGCTTGGCAGGAATGGGAGAGCCAGTATCGCCACACGCTCGCCGCTGTGATCGATACACTTTCGCGTTATCATGCACGGCAGGCGGCAGCTTCTTCCGAGGCTCTTGCCCGGCAGCTTGACGAAAAAGTTCCGGCGCTCAAAACTTCACCAGGGCTTTCACAAAAAGCGCTGCGTGTGCTGCTCAACATTCCCGGACTCGACTGCGTGCTGCTCGGCATGCGCCGCCCGCAATATGTTCAAGATGGGATCGCGGCTTTGCAAGGTGATGCCATTGATGATGCGATGCCGGCTTTGCAATAAAGCTTTCCGTGTGCGTTTTTGATCCGTGTGTAACCATTTAATGTAGTAAAATTTTACAACCACCTACTGTGTGTATGGGCGTTCTAAGAGACGAAGCGATGCGTTTTTTCAACATGGCCTACGAGTTTCAAATGCAAGGCCGTTTGGAGCAAGCCGTCGCGTACTACAAAAAATCTCTCGAAGTGGAGCCGACCGCCGAGGCCCACACTTTCCTCGGCTGGACGTACAGCATGCAGGGCAAGCTGGAAGAGGCCATTGCCGAGTGCCACCGCGCCATCTCCATCGACCCCGAGTTTGGCAACCCCCATAACGACATCGGCGCGTACCTGATGCAAATGGGCAAGCTCGATGAAGCGATCCCCCATCTCAAGCGCGCGATGGAAGTGTTGCGCTACGACAACCCGGAGTTCCCGCACGCCAACCTCGCGATCATCCACGAAATGAAAGGCCTCTGGCCGCTGGCTCTCGAAGAGTACGAACGCGCCCTCGCTTTGCGCCCCGACTACAAGGTCGCCTCGTTGGGCGTCATGCGGCTCCGCGCCAACTTGAACTGAAGCTTCCAAATAAATGTCATGCCGGAGGCATCCCTGGCCTGCGGCCTGGGCAGGCTTTTTTCGCTTGAGCACAATGCCAAATACAAAAAAGATCGTAAGGCCTCACTTATTGGTGGAAAATGTAGCGCCGGCGTCCCGCCCAATGTCACTAACTTTTTGGACGCCTTCATGGGCGGCGAATTTTATGCGCCTGCAAATCAAACGTGAGTTCTTTGAAAACCGATAACTCAAAAAATAATAAAAATGAGGACAT
>Ga0247727_10009176_pt1 | contig 18057 bp, 18 predicted proteins | sample WisWelCaveWW1625_FD_202498 | JGI IMG/M metagenome (GOLD analysis project Ga0247727, IMG submission 202498) | Biofilm microbial communities from Wishing Well Cave, Virginia, United States - WW16-25 | ecosystem: Environmental > Aquatic > Deep subsurface > Groundwater > Cave microbial mat | place...
CCAACGACTCGGTATATTCATTTCAACTTGCATCGTCGAACGACACGCCCGGCTCAAAATTTTTAATTGACCGCACGCAGACCTACGAAGCCGCGGCGGACGGCGTGACGATCCAATGGTGGGGCAAGCCCGGCTTTATGGACTCCGATTATTACGTCAATTTCTGGACACCCCTGCCTCAACATGCCTGGGAACAACTCGCTCCCCGCGATCTGCTTAAGCTGGAGGCGTCCTCAAAATCCCCGCTTGGCTGGGGTCCATACATTCTCGACGAATGGAAGGCGGGCGAAAGCCTGCATCTCGTGCGGAACCTCAACTACTTCCGCGCCGAAAGCGGGTTCCCCAAATTCGACGAATTGAACTTCCTCATCTATCCCGATCCCAACGCCGCCATCACCGCGCTCGTGGACGGCAAATGCGACGTCCTCGATCCGTCCGTGCGCCTCGATGGGCAGGTGGGCCTGCTTCAACAAATGCAGACAGACGGTCAGGCGAGGCTGATCGTCGCGCAATCCAATACTATGGAATGGCTCGGCATCGGCGTCGCTCCCGCGTCCTACGACGATGGCTATTTCCCGCGCAACAACCAGGACCGTCCGGATTTCTTCGGCGACCCGCGTATGCGCCAGGCGCTTGCCCGATGTCTTGATAGGCAGAAGGTTGTGGATATTGTCCTCTTTGGCCTGTCGCAGGTTCCCGATACGTATCTCCCGTCCGATCATCCGCGTCACAATGGGAACGTTGAATCCTACGCGTTCGACCCCGCCGAAGGCAATGCCATCCTCGAGCGGATCGGCTGGCTCGATCACGACAAGGACCCCGCCACGCCGCGCCAGTCCACGCGCGTCACCAACATCGCCGACGGCACGCCCCTGATCCTCGATTATGTCACATCCTCCGCCGCGCAGCGACGGCAGGTGACGGAGATTTTCACACAATCGCTGGCCGACTGCGGCATCGGGCTGAACGTCTCTCACGTCACAGCCTCCGAGTTATATCTTCCCGGACCGGACGGCGCGTTGTTTGGGCGGCGCTTCGATCTTGCGGAATACGCCATCGGCGTCAACAGCCTCGAACCGCAGTGCGGCTGGTTTACCTCGTCGCAGATCCCCACCGCAAAAAACAAATGGATCGGCGTGAACGTCAGCGGGTATACAAACACAAAGTTTGATTCGGCTTGCAACGACGCGCTCCTGGCGCTGCCCGAAGACTCGGCATACACGGCGCACCAGGAGGCGCAGGCGATCTTCGCCTCCGACCTGCCCTCCATTCCGCTCTATCAAAGACTCAGAGTCGCGGCGACGCGCGCCGATTTCTGCGGGTTCGCGCTCGACCCCAGTTCCACCTACCCGCTCGCCGACCTCGAATCCTTCGATTACGGCGCCGCCTGCCAATAGACTGAAATTACCCAATGTGCGACTCTTTTCCTCAACTTGTATTTGGACGCTGACCGCGAAGCGCGCTGATTTACAAAGAAAAATCTGCGTTTGTCAGCGTTCATCTGCGTCCCGTAAAAGTAGTCGCGCATGAGGTTGAAATGATTTTTCATGGCGCGATCCCGTCCCGCTTCGTCAATATTTTGCTATAATAAGTACTTCACGAAAGCGCGTAATTGACGTTCTCTAACGTCAGGTTTGCGCTAGAGAGCGCAACCTACGCAGGGTTTTCGTGATCTACCGATAATGCGTTCATTCCGTTTCATTGGAGAGTTAAACCGTGAATACTAACAGCAGGCCGTTATTGGAAGTGAAGGGACTCAAGACTTATTTCTATACCGAAGACGGCATTGTGCGCGCGGTGGACGGCGTGAACTTTGAAGTCTATCCCGGTGAAGTCCTCGGCATCGTCGGCGAATCGGGCTGCGGTAAAAGCGTCACGTCGCTTTCGGTCATGCGGCTGATCTCCAAACCCGGCAAAGTGGACGCCGGGGAAATCCTGCTCGACGGCGAAAACCTGTTGAAACTTTCCGAGGAGGAAATGACCAAGGTGCGCGGCAACCGCATCTCCATGATCTTCCAGCAGCCCCAGACCGCGCTCAACCCGGTCTTCAAAGTGGGCGATCAACTCTCGGAAGTTCTAAACGTTCATCAAGACCTGGGCAAGGACGCGGGTTGGAAGCGCGCCGTGGCCCTGCTGAAAATGGTCGGCGTGCCCGACCCTGAGCGGCGCGTCGAGGCGTATCCGCATGAACTTTCCGGCGGCATGGCGCAGCGCGTGATGATCGCGATGGCTCTCGCCTGCGTCCCTGAAGTGCTGATTGCCGACGAGCCCACCACTGCATTGGATGTGACCATCCAGGCACAGATCCTCGACCTGATGCGCGACCTGCGCCGCGAGATGGGCACGTCCATCATCCTCATCACGCACGATCTGGGCGTGGTGGCTGAAATGGCGGAACGCGTCGCGGTGATGTACGCCGGCGAAATCGTAGAGCAGACCGACGTCAATACATTATTCGACGAACCGCTGCATCCTTATACCCAGGGCTTGATCGGATCGATCCCGATCCTGGGCGAGATCAAGGAAAAACTGGACGTCATCCCCGGCTCGGTCCCCAACCTGGTGAACCTGCCTCCGGGCTGCCGTTTTGCGCCGCGCTGTCAGGCGCGCCTCAAACATGCGTTGAATATTTGCGCCGAGATAAAACCCGATCTCGAGGAAATCAAGCCCGGGCATCAAGTCCGCTGCTGGTTGTATCAGAGCGCGCCCGGACATGCCGCGCCCTTGAAAATAGACTGATCCCCTTTTGGAGCGTTCAATCATGGCGACAAACACAAACCATAAAGGGGAAACCCTCGTAGAGGTCAACAACCTGGTCAAATATTTCCCGGTGCGCGCCGGGTTGTTGCAGCGCGTGGTGAATCACGTCAAGGCGGTGGACGACGTCAGTTTCTTCGTCAAAAAAGGCGAGACGCTCGGCATGGTGGGCGAATCCGGTTGCGGCAAGACGACCATCGGGCGGACGATGCTCCGCCTGGTCGAGCCGACCTCCGGCTCGGTAAAGTTCGAGGGCAAGGATGTCTTCAGCCTGCCGGCGCGCGAGCTCAAGAGCGTGCGCCGCAATATGCAGATCATCTTTCAGGACCCCTACGCCTCGCTCGACCCGCGCGTGCCCATCGGCGAATCGGTGATGGAGGGATTGCACATCCACCGGATCGGAACGCCCAAAGAGCGCGTGGATATTATGATCGAGACGCTCAAAAAGGTGGGGCTGGAGGATTATCACGCCCGGCGTTATCCGCACGAATTTTCAGGCGGTCAGCGCCAGCGCATCGGGATCGCCCGCGCGCTTGCCCTGCGCCCCAGTTTCATTATCTGCGACGAGCCCGTCTCCGCGCTGGATGTGTCCATTCAGTCGCAGGTGTTGAATATTCTCAAAGACCTGCAAGCCGAATTCGGTTTAACCTATTTGTTCATCGCGCATAACCTCTCGGTGGTGGAGCATGTGTCGGACCGCGTGGCCGTGATGTACCTGGGCAAGATGGTGGAATTGACCACGCGCGAGGAACTTTTCCGCAACCCGCTTCATCCTTATACAAAGGCGCTCATGTCCGCCATCCCGGTCCCAAACCCGCGCCTGAAACGACAGCGCATCATTTTGAAGGGCGATGTGCCAAGCCCGCTCAACCCGCCCAAGGGTTGCCGCTTCCATCCGCGCTGCCCGGCGGCGATTGAAAAATGCTCGCACGAAGAACCGCAGTTTAAAGAACTCCTGCCTGATCACTGGGTTGCCTGCTGGGTAGCCGAGCAGAATTTATGAGCATGGCAAAAAAACAAGTTTGAATTCTTATGCCCACCCCTTGCATCCTTCTGGTTGACGATCAGCGCGACATAGTCCGCCTGCTCCACTCGACCCTGCAAACGCTCGGTCATAAACTGGATATTGTCGACGCGCCTTCGGGCGAGGAAGCCCTGCTGGAAGCCTCGCGCCGCAAGATCGATCTACTGGTGGCGGATTATCTTTTGCCCGGCATCTCCGGCGTGGAGTTAATGCGGAAGGTCAAAGCCCGTAACGCGGAACTGAAGGTGATCTTCATCTCTGGCATGACGGATCGAAAAGCGCGCGATGAGATGTTGAACGCCGGGGCTGTGGCGGTCTTCGACAAACCGATCCCGTTGGCCGATTTTCTGGACGCCGTGGAACGCGGGCTGGGTTTGGTGCAGACGATCTTCCCGCTGGAGGTGGGCAAGGAAGCCGAACACCGCCAGTCGCTTTCGGAGTTGTTGACCGGTTTCCGCCAGAAGATCAAAGCCGACGCCGTGTTCCTGATCAGCGACCGCGCCCGCGTGCTGGCGCGCGCCGGGGATTTGTACGACAGCAGTATGGAAGTCTCCCTGCTTTCGGCGTTGATGGCGATCTACGCCGCGGGCTTGAAGGTCACGCGGGCGATCCGCCAGGACAGGCCCGAAAACTTTCACGTCTTCCGCGGCGGCGATCATGATCTGATCCTTATCCCCGTTGACGTTTCGCACGCCTTGTTGCTGGCGGGCAAAGGCCTTGCCGCCAATGATCGCATCCTGCAAACGGTGGAAGGTATGCTCTTTGTGCGCGGCGATGTGGAAAGCGTGTTGAGGTCGCTTGGAGTGGCGCCGGAAATCGCGGGAACAGAACCAGCCGTCGCTGACGCTGCGCGGGAAGCGGGCGAATCAATCCCGATGATGATGATGGCGGCTGAATCGCAGGAGCCGGAACCCGATGTGGATGTCGAGGCGTTGTTCGCGTCGGCAAGCAAAACGGACAAAGTGAACGATGTGGACGCGTTCTGGGACGACGCGGTGGAGAAGGTCGGCAATATTCCAATCAACCGCGATGTGATCACATTCGACGAGGCGCAAAAACTGGGTTTGGATCCCGGCAAGGGCGAGGCGATCCCGCGTCATACGGGTCCGCTAAAAAGAAAGTGACATTGCCCGGCGCCAGTCGCTGTGATACAATGTCCGCCTTACAGGGGCGTGGTGCAAGGGCAGCACACCAGCCTTTGGAGCTGTGGATCTTGGTTCGAATCCAGGCGCCCCTGCCATGCTTGGAACAAGCATCCCGCGAAGGCGGGGCTTATTTTTGAAACAGGCTTCGCTTGCGTCACGCGGTGAGCCTGTTTTTGTTTTGACCTCACCCCCAGCCCCTCTCCTGAACGGAGAGGGGCGTAGGAGACTTATGAGAGTTATCGCTGTGTTGTTAGCCGCCGGTCAGGGAATGCGCATGAAATCGTCGGCGCCAAAGGTGTTGCATCCGTTGTGCGGCAAGCCGATGTTATGGCATGTGATGGAGGCGTTGAAGGACGCGACAACTGAAAAACCCGTCATTGTGGTGGGACACGGCGCGGAGGACGTGACGAAATATCTCAGCGATTCCGCGCAGACTGTTTTACAGGAACCTCAACTCGGCACGGGACACGCGGCCATGCAAGCCGAAGCCCTGCTTCAAGGCAAAACGGATTACGTGATCGTGACATACGCGGACATGCCCTTATTGCGCGGCGAGACTTTTCAACGACTCGTGGAGACTCAACGCCTCAACCCCGGACCTTTCAGCCTGCTCACCGTCATCGCGGACGATCCGCGCGGCTTCGGCAGGATCGTGCGAAAACCCGACGGGACTGTGGAGGCCATCGTCGAGGAATATGTCGCCACGCCCGAACAACAGCAAATCAAAGAATTGAACGTCGGCGCATATTGTTTCAAAGCCGACTGGTTATGGGAGGCGTTGCATCGCATCGAAAAGAATCCGAAGAAGGGCGAGTATTACCTCACGGACATCGTTGAAATTGCAGTGAGGGATAACCTGCCTGTGCAGGCCGTCGTGCATGACGACTTCATCGAAACGATTGGCATTAATACCCGGGTGCATCTAAGCGAAGCCGAAGCCGCGTTGCGACAGCGGATCAATCGCGGACATTTGTTGAACGGCGTGAGTATGATGGATCCGGCGACCGCGTACATCGAAGCGGGCGTGAAGATCGGCAGGGACACAATGATCATGCCGAACACATATATTCACACCGAGACGGAGATCGGCGAGGGGAATGTGATCGGTCCTAACACGATCATCCGCGATTCGAAGATTGGAAACCGCAACAAGATTCTGGCGTCTGTGATCGAAGGCGCGGTCATCGAGGACGATGTGGATATAGGTCCGTTCGCGCGTCTGCGGAAGGGCGCGCATTTGAAGAGTCGCGTCCATATCGGGAATTTTGGCGAGGTGAAGGATTCGACGCTCCACGAAGGCGTAAAGATGGGGCATTTCTCCTACATCGGCAACGCGACCATTGGCGCGCGTACCAACATCGGCGCGGGGACGATCACGGCAAATTACGACGGCGAGAAGAAACATAACACGGAGATCGGCGAGGATGTTTTCATCGGTTCGGATACCATGCTGGTCGCGCCGTTGAAGCTCGGCGACGGCGCGCGCACGGGCGCGGGCTCGGTAGTGACGAAGGATGTGCCTGAGGATACGCTCGTGGTTGGTTTGCCCGCGCGGGCGATTAAAAAATTGGAGAGAAAGAAAAGGAAATGACGCGCAATACGAAACACGCAATACGAAATACTGCGTACTGCGTATTTCGTGTTCCGTGAGGATGACATTATGGCGATTACAGAAACCGAAAAACAAACATTGATCGATCTGGCGAACGCCGCCCGCGAGCGCGCGTACGCGCCGTATTCCGGGTATCGCGTCGGCGCGGCGGCGCGGACGAAGAGCGGGCGCGTCTTTACGGGAGTCAATATAGAGAACGCGTCGTATCCGCAGGGGATGTGCGCGGAACGCGTGGCGATCTTCAAAGCGGTTTCGGAAGGCGAGCAGGAGTTTGAGGCGATCTCGGTTGTGACGGATAACGGCGGTTCTCCCTGCGGAGGCTGTCGCCAGGTGATGGCTGAGTTTGGTTTGAATACGCTTGTGTTGATAGCAAACGGCGAAGGGAAGTTGACGCAGGAATTGACTGTGAAGGGCTTACTGCCCGAGGCATTTACGCCGGAGCATCTCAAATAATACGCAGTACGCAACACGCAATACAATCCCATGCCCGAACCCAAATTCCGTTCCTTTCGTGTGGATGCCGTGGTGCTCCGTCATAGCGATTACGGCGAAGCGGACCGCATGTTGACTCTGTACACGCGTCAACGGGGAAAGACGCGCGCCGTCGCGAAGGGGGCGCGCAAGATCGCCTCGCGCAAGGCGGGACACATCGAGCCGTTTACGCACGTGCGCTTGCAACTTGCCAAAGGGAAGGACATGCTTCTGGTCACGCAAGCCGATACCGTGGACGCCTATCTCCCTTTACGCGACGATCTGATTCTTACCAGTCATGCCGCGTATGTTCTTGAATTGCTGGATCGTTTTTCCTACGAGGATGAAACGGAAAACTCGCCCACATTTCGTTTATTGACGGAGACTCTATCGCGCCTCGCCTCCAAAGCGGACGTCTGGTTGACCATCCGTTACTATGAAATGCGACTGCTCGATCGCGTGGGGTTCCGCCCGCAACTGTTTGAGTGCGTCAATTGCGGACGCGCGCTTCAACCTGAAGATCAATTTTTCTCGTTCAGCGCGGGCGGCGTGATTTGTCCGCGTTGCGGCAAGGGGTTGCGGCATCTGCACGGCATCTCGATGGAGACGCTCAAATATCTGCGCCACTTCCAACGCTCCAGTTACGCGGAGGCGACGCGTGCGCGTCCCACCCCTGAGGTCCAGAAAGAGGCGGAGAGTCTGATGCAGGGCTATTTCACGTATCTGCTGGAAAGGGAGTTGAATACGCCGGGGTTTTTGAAAAAGATCAAACCTTAGGAGATGCCATCCTCTTTCCCCAATTCAACACAAACAACCAGGCGATCAAGAGGACGATGGGCTTGAGAAAACGCCACAACAGGATTTGAAACCAGCGCCATCTCAACGAGTAGACGATGGACGCGATGAGCCACCTGGAGGTCAACGTCTGCCCCACTGCGCTTCGCACGACCCGCCGCCGATGATGACAATGTCTCGATCCATGCTTTCAGATCAGGCGTAGGTACCGGACCAGGTTTCGAATTGCCGTCCCTCGCGTTCGTCGTCCTTGTAAAAGGTTAGATAAGTCATGGTCTGGTAGGGAACGAATTTTTGTTCCTCGGGGTTTTTGATGGCGAGATCGAAATAGGTGTGCCATGTGCCGGAGTTGATATACAACTGGCTTTGCTCATACGGCGGTCTGCCGTTGGTGTCGAGCGAAATGATCTCGTGATGATGCGTGTGACCATAGACGATGAACTTCGCCGTGTCGTTGAGGAAGGCGGGCTCGTTGAGCGCGTGTTCGGCAAAGGAGAGTTCCTTCTCGGATAATTTATTGCGGACCCACACGACAATCTCGTTCAAGGTTTGAAAGGAGGCGCGCTTCGAAATTTTGAGCAGGATTTCCATGGCGTCCACGGCGTCGAACTGGAAGGCTTTATCCTGTTCGCGCACGAACGGGTTTTGGAGAAATTCATCGCAGAGATCGTCCCATACTTTTTTGAGTTCGACCTCGAGCGCGGCGCTGCCTGCGTGACGTTTAATCTGCCCGCTGATCCAAAGCGAGGTCGCCAGCGCCGGGCGGACGTTGGCGAGGCGGCGCAGGCTGTCTATGATCGCTTCGGGGAGTTGATCGCCGAGACGCCTTTGCACTTCCACCGGGAAGCGGTTGAGGATTTCCATGGCGAACGCGTCGCCGACCGTGCCGTGGTCGCGCCCCAGTTCGCGGCTGTAGTTGAACTTGTCGTAGTAATCGCCGTGCCGGGCGAAGACTTTATACGCCCTGAGCGTTTCATACAGGGACGATTTCTCCAGGTCATACGGAAAAAGATCGGGCGTGTTGCTCAAGGCCATGGTCGCGATGATGTTCCTTCTGATCTCGTCGAACAATTTGCCTTTGACGCAATAATACCAATCGTGGTTGCCTACCGTGTAATGCAGACGGATGTCCGGTCGAATGCGTTCTGTTGAATCCATGTCCGGTTTGCCGCGCGCGTTGGCGGGCGGCAGAAGGACTGTCTCGCCGCTCGCGCAATTCCGCAGAATCTCCAACGCTTTCGCGTTTTCATTGATCACATTTTGCGTGATCTCCGCCACTGTGGACGCGAAGAACGGGCTGGCGGTCTCGGTCCACGGACGGGTAAAGTTGACCGCGCCGGGCTGGGTGTCGAGCCAGCGTGTGGAGTGGATCGGGTCGAGGATGTCGCCAAGTAAAACGATATCCACAGTCTCGATCGGGCGGTATTTGCCGTCCTTGCGGAAGGAGGCGAAGAACGCCATCTCGCGCAGGCGGTTGGCAAACAGGTGGAACGCGCTGGCTGGAATGGAATTGGCGGTGGTGCCATCGCCCAGGTGCAGGTCGCTGATGATGATAAGCATGGCAACTCTCCTCGATGGTATGAACGCAGGCGGATTGGTCGCTTTATTATAGTCCCATGCCGATGTGCGCGCATGATTGTTTCATTGGGAAGAATGGGCGATGGGGCGCTCTTTGACTTATTGAGTTTTGACATATTAATGTCCGCTCAAAAGCGCCGATTCTAAGGGTAATTTTGACGAATCAAGCGGACATTATTTAGTCAATCTTCAATAGAACAGATATTCTAATACAATGCGCGTCCTGCTGCCTCTCCCGCCTTGACTAGATTGATCCTCGTGAATGACAACCTCGACCAAACGGCCTGCAAACGTTTTCCTCATCCACTCGCATAAAAATAAGGAGGCGGTCCATAAACTGTACGCCCGCCTCGTCCGGGATGGGATCAACGCCTGGCTGGACGCGGAAGAACTCAAGCCCGGGCAGGATTGGCGGCGCGAGATCCGCAGGGCGCTCCTCAAAAGCGACGCGGTCATTGTCTGTCTTTCACGCGACTTCGACAAACAACATGGATACCGTCACGAGGAATTGAAACTCGCGCTCGAAAAAGCAAACATACTTTCCGGCGACGAGGTTTTCATCATCCCCGTCCGGCTGGAGAAATGCGACGTGCCCGAAGCGCTGCGCCATTTACACCGCGTGGATTTGTTCGAAACCGGCGGGTATAAGAAACTGTTGCGCGCTTTGCGGGAATAGGGGCTTGTTGGAATTGGCATTCGGAAAAGTTTGCCGGATAATTTTTGACTTGACAATCCATGTAAGAATCGTAGAATAACCGCCATCCAAAGTAGAGCCGACGATGAATACATTTAACCATTGCTCGTGTCCAGGGCGGGGTTCGTAACCGCCGCCTGAGACATCCCCACCCGCAAGCAGTCAACGACTCAGGACAGTGGAACGACCCCGCGTGCAAAATCAACACGCGCAGGCTGATTCGCCGTCCTTTTGTTTTGTCCGTTGACTGCTTATTATTTATCCATCGCGTTGCGACCGCGGGAAGCGGTTGAAACGCGAAATCACATACAGACTTGAGAGAAAGGAAAACAGCATGTCGTCTTATGTACATCCCGAATACCTTGTGGAGACCGAATGGGTCTCCCAACGTTTGAACGATCCCAATGTCCGCATCATCGAATCGGACGAGGACCCGTTGCTTTACGCTGTGGGTCACGTCCCCGGCGCGGTGCAGGTGGATTGGTTCAGCACGCTGCAACATCCGTTGCGCCGCGATTTCCTCACGAAGGAAAAGTTTGAAGAGACCTGCTCCAACCTCGGCATTACCAGCGACACCACGCTCGTTTTCTACGGCGATAAATCCAACTGGTTCGCGTGCTATGCGCTGTGGCTCTTCCAATATTATGGTCATCAAAACGTGAGGATCATGAACGGCGGGCGACTCAAATGGGAGAAGGAGAGCCGATCCCTCGTAAAGGAAGTCGCTTCGTACGCGAAGACAAACTATCAGGCGAAAGAGGCCGATAAATCCATCCGCGCCTTCCGCGACGAAGTCCTTAAGCAGAGTAATGATAAGAAGCCGCTCGTGGACGTCCGCTCGCCGAAGGAATACTCCGGCGAATTGATCTCCATGCCGAATTACCCGCAGGAAGGCGCGACGCGCGGCGGGCATATCCCCGGCGCGGTGAGTATCCCGTGGGCGCAGGCGGTCAATGAGGCTGACAGCACGTTCAAATCTCCCGATGAACTGCGCGCATTATATGAAGGTAAAGGCGTCAAACCCAACGGTCAAATCATCGCCTATTGCCGCATCGGCGAACGCTCGTCGTTGACGTGGTTTGTGTTGAAATACCTGCTCGGTTATCCCAGCGTCAAGAACTATGACGGTTCGTGGACTGAATGGGGCAACCTCGTCGACGCGCCGATAGAGAAGTAAGATATAGCCACAGAGCGTACAGAGACTCTGAGAGAATCTCAAAGAACTCTGCGCGCTCTATGGCTAAGAGAATTCATGTCGAATCTTCCTCCCAAACTTCAAGAGATCGTGGACGACTTTGCAGGCATGACGCGTGAAGAAAAACTCGAGACGCTGATCGCGTACGCTGAATCCTTTCCCGTATTGCCCGAATGGCTCAGGGAAAAACGCGACAGTATGGAACCCGTGCCAGAGTGCATGACGCCGGTTTTTTTATTCGCGGAAAGACTAGCGGATGGCGGCGTCCATTTCCACCTGGATATTCCGCCTCAATCGCCCACGGTGCGCGGGCTGGCTTCCATCCTTGCCAATGGTTTGAACGGTCGCGCGCCCGAAGAAATAATCGGCGTGCCGGGAGATTTCTTTTTGCCCATGAATCTTCAGGAAGCCATTTCGCAACAACGCCTCAACGGTTTCGCCGGAGTCCTGGCGCACATGAAACAGGAAGCGGTAAAACTGATCGGGCAAAATCATAAATCCGCGCCGATTTTTTAAGATAAAAAAAGGCTTGCATTTTTCAAGCATCGGCGCTAAACTATGGATAGTTCACCCCGACCTGCCCCCCTCAGGCCGGGGTGAACTACTTAAAGGCGATACATTTCCAGGCGGGCTTGTGTACAATCAAGGCATGAAACCAAACCGCATATTCCCCATCCTTTTGATCCTGGCGACGGCTGCCTGCAATTTTTCCAATGCTGGACAAGCCCCCGCTTCATCCGCGCCTGAGGCTGCCTCTACGCTAGCGACTCCTTCTCCCGTTGAGACATCCACGCCTCTTCCCCCGACCGAAACTTTTACCCCCATCCCAACCTTCACATTTACCTTTACGCCCGCGCCCACCGAGACTTCAACTGAGACTCCCATTCCCAGCGTGGAAAATTTAAAAGCCACGGTGACCGCCGGAAAATTAAGTTGCCGCTATGGACCCGGCGCGGAGTACCTTTATCTCTATGGTTGAACGGGACCGCCAACATCAAATTAATTGGGCGCACCGACGCGAACAATTGGGTCTGGGTGGATGGTACGAATAAGTGTTGGGTCAACGCCAAATTCCTGGACATCGCGGGCGACCCAATGATGTTACCCATCGTCTATCCTGATATTGCTGTTTTGCCTGTGTCGCCATATTATCCCGGTCCAAGTTGGGCGAACGCCAAACGCGATGGCAACAAAGTTGAAATCACCTGGGAGGCGGTTCCCATCAGCCCGGGCAAATATGCCGATGAATTCATGCATCAATATATCGTCGAAGTATGGCGATGCGAGGCAGGACAGATCATCTTCGAAACGCTTGGCACGAACTCGCCGTTCATTGTCGTCGAGAACGATGAAACAGGATGCAATGTCCCTTCGCATGGGAGAGTCTTCGTTCAGGAAAAGCATGGCTATGGGGGACCGGTGGAGGTCCCGTGGCCGAGTCAATAAAATTGAGTGGAACCAGTCAGCCCGTCTCGCGAGAGGCGGGTTTTTAATTTCTCAAGCCGGAACTTGTGAATTTTAATTTACCTATTGACATTTTGAAGTATTTATTGTAATATTTGAATAATACCCATCGAAAATAAAATTATATTGAAACCAAACTCCGCTTTCTTGAATGTCGTTTCAAAAAGGAGCAGAAAATGTCAGATTTAGCCATTGAAGCCAGCCAACTCGTCAAAAAATTCCCTGCAAAACCAGGCACTGGAGACAAACCCTCAGAAGGCGGGTCCGCGCCTCCCCCAAAACGCAAATTGTTTCCCTTTGGCAAAAAGGAGCCGAACGCCATGTTCACCGCCGTAGACGGCGTGGATTTGCAGATTCAGCGCGGCGAGATTTTCGGCTTGCTTGGTCCGAATGGCGCGGGCAAATCCACGACCATTCGTATGCTTTGCACATTGCTCGAACCTACGAGCGGCACGGCGCGCGTCAATGGCTTTGACGTGGTGAGGCAGGCGAACGATGTGCGTCGCAGTCTTGGCACTGTGCTGGCTGGCGAACGAAGCATTTACTGGAAATTGAGCGGGCGCGAGAATCTCGAATACTTTGCCGCGCTCTATCACATTCCGCCAGCCATCGCGAAGAAACGCGTGGAGGAATTGCTCGAACGGATGGAAATCAAAGACCGCGCCAACGAACTTGTCGAAAAATATTCCACCGGGATGCGGCAACGCATCGCCATCGCCAAAGCCCTGCTTGCACGTCCGCCGATTCTTTTACTGGACGAACCCACGCTCGGACTCGACCCCCAGGCGGCTCGCAACTTACGCGAACTCATCGCGCAACTGAAACGAGAGGGACACACCATCCTGTTGACGACTCACTACATGGAGGAAGCCGACCAACTCTCCGACCGCATCGGCATCATTGACACGGGCAAAGTCATCGCGCTTGACACACCCGAAGGACTCAAGCGCCGCATTGACCAGCAGGAGATCATCCGCCTCGAAGTGATTGGCTGGCAGGAATACATCGGCGATAAACTGCGCGCGTTGTCGGAAGTCAGCAACCTGGTGGCGCGTAAACAAGGCGAAGCGGATTTGTGGGAAGTCAACATGCAGTCCAACAACAGCCGCGCGGTGTTGCCCAAACTGGTCGAGAACATCGGGCAGAACGGCACGCGCCTCGTCAACATGAACATTGTCAAACCGTCGCTGGAGGATGTGTTCATCCATCTCACCGGCAAGGCATTAAGAGATTAGGAAAATTGCATGGAAGCGACACTCTCTCCTCAATCGCTCGGCAAGCCCGGACTCGCATCTGACCTGCGCGCGTTTTGGGCAATCGTCAACCGCGAATGGACCATCTTCAAACGCTATCCCTCGTGGATCATCGCGTTGCTGATCTGGCCCCTCATTTTTCCGATGATGTACATCCTTACGGCGCGCGCCCTCTCCGGCGTGGACGGAAGCGGCATGACCGTCTTCACGCAAACCACAGGCGCGACAAATTACATCGGCTACATCGTCATCGGCACAACGGTTTGGATGTGGCAGAACATCGTGCTGTGGGACGTGGGCTTTGCATTGCGTAACGAACAAATGCGCGGCACGCTCGAATCGAATTGGCTCTCTCCCACCTGGAGATTTTCTTATTTGCTTGGGCACACCGGTCCACAAATCATCACAATGACAACGTTCATTTTGATCACGGCCGTTGAGTTCGGCTTGATCTTCGGCGTAAGACTGAATGGGAATCCCTGGCTGGCATTGCTGATCATGCTGGCTTCGATCCCTGCCATATATGGACTCGGCTTTGCATTCGCCAGCATTGTGATTACTGCCAAGGAGGCGCACACCTTTGTATTCCTCGTGCGCGGACTGGTGATGATCTTTTGCGGAATTACATTCCCCGTGAGTCTTTTACCCGGCTGGATGCAATCCATCGCGGAGTGGATGCCGCAGACTTATATGATCCACGGGATGCGCTCCGCCGCGTTCGCGAATGCCAGTTTTGCAGATTTACTGCCAGACCTCAAAGCCCTGCTCCTCTTCGGCGCGTTCTGGCTAACGCTTGGATATTTACTCTTCAATTGGATGGAACGCCGCGCGCGCCAGACCGGCGCGATCGGTCAATACTAAAAGGCGACATCATGGAAATAACCGCCCTCTCCCAACCCACCGTCGCCGCGCAATTGCGCGCGCTATGGATCATCGCCAAAAAGGACTGGAAAGTGTTCTGGCGTTATCCATTGAACGCGGTATCGCACGTCTTCCAGCCGATCATTTGGGTGACGCCCGTCTACTTTATGGGCAAGGCGTTCAGCACAAACGGACAGGCTCTCGGCTTTGCCCAATACAGCGGCACCGGCGACTACATGTCCTATGTTTTGCTGGGCACCGCGTTGAGCAACTTCATCCTCACCGTATTTTGGGGCATGGGCTTCGCGCTCAAAGAGGACATGGACGCGGGCGTGCTCGAATCAAACTGGCTCACACCGGTTTCGCGTCTGCACATCCTCGTCGGCAGGACGCTGACAAGCCTGCTCACCACAACGATCACATCCCTGATCATGCTGGCGGTTTCGGCTCTGTTATTCGGCTTTAGACCCACCGGCAATGTCGTCGCCGCGATTCTCACCGCGATTCCCATGCTTATCGGTTTGTATGGATTTGGTTTTGCCTTCGCGGGGATTGTACTGCTAATGCGCGAAGCAAACACACTTGTGGACGTGAGCAGTTTTCTCGTGCAGGGATTCTCCGGCGCGAACTTCCCGGTCAAATCCCTGCCGTATTGGCTCATCCCCGTTTCATTGATGTTGCCCCTCACCTACGGCTTCGACGCGGTGCGCGGCTTTTTGTTGAAGACCAGCACGCTGTTCCCTCTCAATGTGGAAGTGACCATCCTGATCGTCTTTATGTTTGTGATGCTGTGGTTCGGCGCGTGGATATTCAACCGCATCGAACGCAAAGTGCGGACGCTCGGCACGCTCGGTCAACATTAGGATATGGCGTAAATCTTTTGCAGATCCTCCCTTCGCGGGGGCAAGCGCGAAGTCTGCAAAAGTCCAAGCAAAAAGGTGGATGACGATTTCCGCCATCCATCTTTTTTATTTGATGCGACTCATGCTTCCGACTCGCCCTCCTTCGTCTCTCCCTCAGGTCAGGATAAACCCGCCTCTATCCAAATCGCCTCTCTTTATCTTTCCTCTTTTTTCTTTCTTTTACTGATCACTGTTCACTGATTACCGCCCTTCACCGTTTCGATTTCACTCAACGTAAGCCTTCATCCTTCATCCTTCCGCCTTCATCCTTGATCAATGATGATGTCCGCCCTCATGCACGTGACCATGCTCCAACTCCTCGCCGTTCGGCTCTCGTAAGGAGACAACCTTCACATTGAAATGCAATTCCGCCCCAGCCAGCGGATGATTGAAATCGAGCCGCACCGTATCGCCTTCGATGTTGTCCACGCGCGCATAACGCGCATGGCCCGCGTCGTCTCGGACGGTTAACTCCGTATCCACCGCCAATGTCATATCCTTCGGGAACTGACCGCGCGGCACATCCATAAACGCTTCGTCGTCGAACTCGCCGTACCCGTCCCCGGGCTGGACAACCACATCCTTGCTCTCGCCGATCTTCATCCCCATCATCTCGCTCTCCAATCCCGCGACGATATTTCCATATCCCGCCAAAAATTGCAATGGACCCTGTCCCTCTGAACTATCCAATAACTCGCCGTCCACATGGAGCGAATACTCCATCGAAACCACCACGCCGTCCTGCACCGAATCTGCGCTCATTTGAAATCCTCTCTTTTCTTTGATAATCCGCACATTGTATCAGGGATAAGTAAACAAGTACACAAGGAGACAAGGGGTCTCTAGGATTTGCCGTGATGCGTCGCCAAATGTAGGTCGGATTGCCAATCCGACTTACGCCGAACCGCCAGAAATACTGGTCTATCACGGCGATTCCCAATAAACCATAGCGACCTTGAACGGACGCGTCTTTTGGGTGTGATATACTTCGATCATCTTATAGAAGGTCGAGCGCGCTCAAATCGCCGTCAACCCTTGTCTGATATAGGGTTGGCGGTTTTTTGTTTCTGCGCCCGCTGAAAAGGAGTCAGATATGGAAGCGAAACTGTACGTTGGAAATTTGTCCTACGAGACCACGGAGCAAAGTTTGCGTGAACTGTTTATGCAAGCTGGGAATGTGACCTCGGTGGCGTTGATCAAGGAGCCGGGAACCAACCGCTCGAAAGGCTTTGCCTTTGTGGAGATGGGCTCGCAGTCCGAAGTGCAAAAGGCGATCAGCATGTTCAACGGTTACACCCTGAATGAGCGCCAGTTGAACGTGAACGTCGCCCGCCCGCGTGAAGAGCGCGGCGGCTTTCGTCAGCCGCAGCGCGGCGGATTCCGTCCCCAACAGCGCGGCAACAATAACCGCCGCCGCTACTAATCGCGCCATGATATTCGAGGTCGGCGATCAGGTCGTTCATCCACAACATGGGGTTGGGCAGGTGGTCAAACTGGAGGACAGGGAATTTGAGTCCGGGGCGACCCGGCGATATTACGAGGTTTCCATGCCCGGCGGCAGTATCTTGTGGGTGCCGTTCGATCCGCCATCGTTCGGGTTGCGTAAACTTGCGGAGCGAAGCGAGATTGATCGCTGTCGTCAAATTCTGGCGTCGCAGCCCTCGCCGCTTGGCGGGGACGCGCGCTCCCGTCAGTCTGAACTGGCGGGCCGCCTGAAACAGGGGACGATCCAAACCCAGTGTGAAATTGTCCGCGACCTGTATGCCCATGGCGAGCACAAATCCCTGTATGGATCGATTGCAGGTTTCTTCCGGCAAACGCAGAATGTGCTCTGCCAGGAGTGGGCGATTGTGGAGGGGGTAACGCTTACCGAAGCCGCGCAGGAGGTCAATGCCCTGCTCGAAAAAAGCCGGCGGACTGTGAACAAATTGAAGGCGTAGACGATTGTGAAGATGAGGGGAATTTTGCGGTTGCCAGACCATTTTAATTGTTAATCTTCAACAGGAGAGAGGTCGGGGATGAAGTCCTAACCCCACCCAAACCGCTCATCCCTGCGCGCAGGAATCAGAATTCCTCCTTGTCATTCTCCACATCGTAGAAACTTGACTGCTCTCCAATTTTCTTGTTTCGTTTTGGAGTGATTTCCTCGAGAATTTTTTGAGGGTTGTTTGCGTTTTCTAAAGGCAATCCGCGAGAATCCGTGTAATCTGTGGCTAAAGGCTTTGTTCCTTTCGCCTGGAACGGCGCGCTTCTTTGCGCTGTGGAGATACTCAGAATGACATATTTCAATTACCTTGTTCTTCCTC
>Ga0247727_10009177_pt1 | contig 18057 bp, 17 predicted proteins | sample WisWelCaveWW1625_FD_202498 | JGI IMG/M metagenome (GOLD analysis project Ga0247727, IMG submission 202498) | Biofilm microbial communities from Wishing Well Cave, Virginia, United States - WW16-25 | ecosystem: Environmental > Aquatic > Deep subsurface > Groundwater > Cave microbial mat | place...
AATGGCGCATTCCTCGCGCCCGCGACGCTCATCGAAGAAAAGCTCGCGCCCGTCTCGCAGCAGCTGGCTTCGATCTCTCAGTGCTTCGGTGGTGCAATGTGCGACTGTAGCGCTGTAGTGCTAGAGGCTGATCTCCATCCCCTCCCGTGCCACGTCGTCGCCGCCGCGCCGCAGGGCGGGATTCGAGTGGTTGAGGTGGATGAAGTAGAGCTTCGCCTTCACGCCCTTCAACCGCTCGCGCGTCTCGCTCATCAACGGATGGCGCACCTTGGTGATGTCGCGATGCGGAAGTTCGTCGAGCGTTTCAAAGGTCCCGTCGAGAAAGGCGACATCGACCTTCTCGACTTCCGCGCGGAGATCGCGCTCCCATTTTTCCCACTTGTCGATGTCGGGGATGAAGAGCACCTTCGCGCGCGGGCCCTCGATGCGGAAGCCGACCGTGTCGGTGAACTCGTCGCGGTGGGGAACCGTGAACGCGGTGACGCGCACTCCCCCGGGCAGCTCGACCGCCGTGTCGGGGAGGAGCACCCGCAGCTCGATGTGCTTGTCCTGCACGAGCAGGCTCCACGGGCCGTTCTTCGAGAGGTAGTCCGACATGCGCGCCGTTCCGTACACGGGCACCGACTTCGCGGCCGCCACCTCCTTGCCGAGGTGGATCAGTCCCGTGTAATGGCCGATGTGCGCGTGGGTCAGGAAGAGGCCGTCCGGCGGACGACCTCCGGTGAGGGAATGAACCTGCGCGGGGAAATCGGGAGTCGCGTCGAAAAGGTACGCGAGGTTGAGCCGTCGATGGTAAAGCCCGACGCAGCTCACCTTCTCCGCACGCCGCCTGCCGTCGCGGACGTCGGAGCAGGGCGGCTTGCTGCAGCCCAGGTGCGGCATGCCGCCATCCTGGGCGATTCCCAGGACGACGAGCTGCCAGCCGTCGTCGGGAGGAAGCGCCGCGGTCGAACAGCCGGCGAGCAGGACGACGACAAGGGCCGCTCTCACGCCTGTTCACCCGTCGGGGCCGGTGCGGCAGGACTGCCGTTGCTGAACCGTCCGGAAAGATAGGCCGACAGAAGGTTGGCGATCGCCTCGTTCGCCCCGTCCAGGGCCTCGATCGGCGCCGTGACTTCAGGGCGCGCCTTGAGCATCTCGTTCAGTTTCGAGGTCTGCTCCTCCGTGAGGTAGGGCGTGATCTTGTTGACCACCCGCTCGATGCCGGCGCGCTCGGCCGAGAGCACCTGGCGCATGTGGATCCGCTGCTGCTCCAGGAACTGCACGTAGCGGACGACGGCGTCGGCGCGGTTCTCCGACTTTTCAATCTGCGACGCCAGGTCCGGGTTTTCGCGGCGCAGCAGTTCGGTGAATTGCACGAGGTCCTTCGCGAGGCCGGCCAGGCGCACCTGCGTCTCGAGCTCCGCCCGCCGCACCTCGCGCCGGCTGAAGCGCGTCGTCGAGCTCGTGTCGCTCGAGGAGTCGTCGTACACCGGCGCCTTGAACGCGCCATTCTCGTAATCGTAGGAGCGGCGCACGACCTTGGTCCCGTCGATCGTGTAGATGTAGGCAGCGCTCGGCCGCTGCGTCGAAACGATGTTGCGCGGATAGCCCGTGTCGATCTGGCCGTTGCCGCACATGACCACGACCTTCCGCTCCGCGGTCGACAGCAGTTCGTGCAGCACGGGGTTGAGAACGTAGGCGAAGATGATGTCCGCGCTCGAGATCGGGTAGCTTTCGATCCGGATCAGCCGGCCGCCGCGGCGCGGCCCGAGGACGTACTCGGGAAGCGCGTCGAGGTCCTCGATTTCGCTCGCCCCCAGGCAGCGGATCGAGAAGCCGAGCACGGAGACCCACGAGAAGTGGAGCCAGTACACCTCAGGGATGACTTCCTCGGCGAGGAGCGTGTCGCCCATCATGTAAACGGGAACGCGCGACTTCGAAAAGAGCTTGGCGGCGACCGCGTAAACGCCGCGCGCCTTCTTGGCGGCCGCGCCGAACTCCATGAACTTGCCGTGCTCGTCGCGACGGCCGATCAGCGTGACGATCGACCGGAACGCATTCATCTCGACGTTGCGCCGGAAGCGGTCCGGATTCCGCTCGATGTAGAGGAGCAGCTGCGGCAGGGTCGTCACGCCGGCGTTGCGATAGGTGTGCTCGTGGCTGCGCAGTTCGAGTTCGAGCGTCCGGCGCGCGCCGTCGATCTGGAAGAGCTCCGGCTTGGTCAGCAGGGGTCCGCAGAAGTTCCCGAGAAAGAAGATCGCGGAGGCCTGGACCTCCTTCTGCTGCGCGAGGGCGATCGTCTTGGCGACGAGGTCGTTGTCCCCGCGCGGGTCGGAGAGCACGAGGATGGTCAGGCGGTTCGGCATGGGCGGTGCATCTTAAAGGGCGGATCGGGGGATGTGGACATCCAATCCGCTACGCCTCCGGCCGGCCCGTCTCGACGCTCATCCGGGCCTTGAGCGTGTCGACGATCAGCTGCGCCACCGCCGAGTTGGCGTTGTCCCACGTCGTGACGTCGAGCTGGAGCTCCGTCGGGATGTTCAGGACGGCCAGCACGCGCTGGAGCCCTCCCTCGCCCAGGAACGGCTCGAGGGCCTTCACGAGCCGCTCCAGCCCCGCACGCTGCGTGGCGAGCAGCTCCGCCTGCCTGCTGGTCTGAGCCTCGAGCTCGCGGATGTAGGTCAGAATCACTTCGACGCGGTCCTTCGACCGCTCCACCTGCTGCGCGAAAACCGGATTCTGCGCCCGGAGGAGGTCGATGAACTGGATGAGGTCACGCCCGAGGCTCGCGAGCTTCGCCTGCTCCTCCAGTTCACGGCGCCGATGCTGGGTGACCTCGGTCGTGGGCATGGCCAGCGCTTCGGCAATGTCGTCGCGGCTCGCTTCACCGAACACGCCGCCCGCGTACAGATACGAGCGGCGCGTGACCTTGCGCCCATCGAACCGGTAGAGGTACGCGTTCTCCCGCTTGTGCGTCGCCACCAGGACGTCGGGATAGGTGCGGTCGATGTCCCCGCTGCCAAGGATCATCGCCATCTTCCCGGGCGACGACGAGAGAACCTCGTGCAGCATGGGACCGATCGCGGGGCTGAAGATGACGTCGCCCGAGGCAAGCGGATACTCCGCCAGGGTGACGGGCTTGCCGCCCCTCCGGGGGCCGGGCGCGAGATCCGGGATGGCGTCGGACAGGTCCCCGGCCATGGTGCAGAGCGCGCGAATCGCCACCGTGCCGATCGAGAACCAGGCGAAATGGAGCCAGCGCGACGAGTCGAGCACCTCTTCCGCCAGGACGGTGTCGGCCATGACATGGACCGGCATCGGCGCGCGCTTGAAGAGCTTCTCGGCATCGGAGTAGATCCGCTTCGCCCGCATGATCGCGCGGCCGCTCTCGACCCACCGTCCGTTGAGGTCCCGCAGCCCCACCAGGGCCCGAAGGGCGCGAAGGGCGTTGTTCTCCCCGGTGCGGCGGTAATTCGGCGCGTTCTGGGTCATGAAGTGGCCGAGCTGCGGCAGATCGTAGACGCGCTGCTCCATGTAGTAGTCGTGGCGGTCGGTGAGCTCCTTGAGCAGGATCGGCCGCACCGAAACGAGCTCGGCCCGCTCGTCGGGCGTGAGGATGGCGCCGACGAAGTCGCCGAAGACGAAGACGGCCTGGGCGCTGTGGCGCGCGGCAAGGTCGAGCGACTTCGAGAGGTACTCCAGATTTCCTCTCGGATCGCTCACGACGACAAAGGACGCGCCGGTTGTCATGGGAGTCGCATAAATTATACGAGATGGATGGCCGACGACCCATTCCCCGGCTTGCATTTCGAATATGATCCTTGGACGCCATGTCGGACCTGGTTCGAGAAACCTATGACGCCCGCGCCCCCTTCTACAACGCGATCGTCCGGCTTCTCTCCTTCGGCGGCGACTCCGAATACCGCCGCGCGGCCGTTCAGCGGCTGCACCTGCGGCCGGGCCACCGGGTCCTCGATCTCGGCTGCGGCACCGGCCTGAACGCCCGCTGGCTTTCGGCGGCCGTGGGGCCGACCGGCACCGTCGTGGGCACCGACCTCGCGCGGGAGATGCTTCGACAAGCGCCGCCCGGTCTCCACCGCGTCCAGGCGGCGGCGCACGAGCGCGTCTTCCGGCACGGGAGCTTCGACGCCGTCCTATCGACGTACGTCATCAGCACCCTGCTGGATGAGAATGTCGTGCTCCCGATGGTGGACGCCGTCAAGCCGGGCGGGCGCATCGTCGTCGCCGACGACAATCTTCCGCCGGGCTGGTACGTGGGGCCGGGCTACATGCTGCGGAACCTCTGGCGCCACGGCTGGCCCGATCTCAAGCGCGCGACGATCCGGGCCCTGGCGCCGTTCGTGGAGCGCATCGAGGTGACGTTCTGCCACTACGGGATGATTTTCATCATTGCAGGAACGCGTCGGTGAGATCGATCGGAGCGGCGGCGGCATTCGTGATCATCCTCCTGGGGGTTCCCGTCTTCTCTCCCGCCTTCGCGCCGGCGCCGAAGGCGACTTCAGTGGAACTATACCCGCTCCGGCCCGGCTTCCGGTGGGTCTACCGCTGCGGGATCTTCACCGCGATTCGCGAAGTCACGCGGCGCGATGGCGCCTGGTTCACGATGCACTACAACCTCCCCCTGGGACGATTCGACCTGCCCCTTCGCCACACCCCGGACGGCGTGGCGACCACCGTCAAGGGGGTCGACCACCTCCTGATGCGCTTCCCCATGACGAAAGGCGAGCGATGGCGGATCGATGCCCCGGGCCTCCCGGGACCGAATGAAATCGCCGACTGCGAAGTGATCGGCCTCGAGGAGATCGACTACCTCGGGCGCAAAGGCATCGCCACCAAGCTTCGGGTCGTCCGTACGAATCGAAGGACGAACAAGTCGGTGACGGACTATGAGTGGTACGTTGACGGCGTGGGACTTGCCGCGATGCAGGTGACGGGATTGCGATTCGTGCTGGAGCGGTTCGACCGGGTCAAATGAGGTCGAGCGACCGTGGGTGCTTCGCGGTGTGGCAGGCGGTGCAGATCCCGGGGTAGGTCAGCGTGTTCCGGGAGGTCGACGCGAGGCTGCACGGCCAGCAGCGCTGCCAGTCGCGGATGACTTTCGAGACTTTGCCGCAGAACTTGCACCGGAACTCGCTCGGGCCGATTCCGTCCTTCGCTGCATCCGCCATCGTGCGGCGGATTATAACGCCGGGGAGGAAATTATCCAGTGATGGCGCCGGCCGGGGCCGCGCCGTCGAACTCCGCAGCGCGGAGATCGAGGCCGTCGCAGCCTGCGCCGGTGAAGTCGGCCCCCTTGAACCGCGCACGGGCGGCGAGGGCTCCCTTCAGTGACGCGCCCGCAAACTTCGCGCCGAGGTACGTCCCCTGCTGGAGGTGGGCACCCGCGAGACTCGCCTTCGTGAAGTCGGCGCCGGTCGCCTTCACCTTGGCGAGGAATGCGCCGGAAAGCCTCGCGCTAATGAAGGTGGCCCGCTCGATCACGGCCTCTTCCAGGATGACATGATCGAGGTTGGAGTCATCGAACCGCGCCTCCATCAAGACGGCAAGGCGCAGTTGTGAGCGCGACCAGTTCGATCCCCTCGCGCTCCCCTTCGTGAACTTCATCGCGAGTGCCTGCGCCAGCACACAGTTCGCGCCGTCCAGGACCGCCTCCGTGAGGTCGGCCTTCCACAAGCGGGCGCCGGAGAGATCGGCCCCGGTGAAGTCGACCTTGGCGAGTTGGGCGCTCTCGAGCTCCGCCTTCGCCAGCGGGGCATTTCGAAAGTCGCTGCCGGGCGACGCCGTCTTATCGCGAAGCAGCGTGGCGAGGCGTGCCTTCCCTTCCGGTCTCTCCCAGTCCATCGGCCGGATATGGTACCCACCTCACCCATTCGCAGGATCTGATGTAAGATCGTCACCTCACGTCCCCGTAGCTCAATTGGATAGAGCGCCGGTTTCCTAAACCGGAGGTTGGCAGTTCAAGCCTGCCCGGGGATATTCGCCTCCGCCGTCCCGAAGGGAAGCGGAGGCGAATGATCACGCCGAAGCCCGTGAGCATTCGCCGCTTGTTGCCAGGCTTCGGCGCAATCAACCCTCTCCGCGTTTTCACGGGACGGCGAAGGCGGATATTCGCGACCCCGCGCGGATCGACTCCACGATGGCAGTTCTAAAATCAGCTACCTTGGCATACTTCGACTCCGAAGCGCTGCGCGCTTCGTCGCTCAGTACAAGTACGCGTTGTCCGCCGGCCGGGGGGCATGCCGCCAGTTCTCGAATCTGTGATGCCCCCATATTTCGACTCCGCAAGCGCTTCGCGTTTACTTGCCCAGTACAGGTACGCGTTGGAGCCTGTGGCGTCGCTGCCTGGCAATCGTAGAACGGCCGACGCCGTCCTTCATGGAGTCGCCGACCCGATCAGCACTTCCGGCGTCGCGCCGACGGCCACGATCGCCCCCGCGTGCGCGCTCAGGATTCCCTTCGGCGCCGCCACCGTCAGCCCGCCCCCCACCGACGCCAGCCGCGCCGGCTTCTCAAGGGTCAGCACCTGGATCGCAACGACCTCGCGGGCGCTCAGCCGGTAACGCCCCGCCAGCCGCTGGTCGACGTAGCACGGAATCTGCGGCTCCTCGTGCATCCGCCGGCCGATTCCGTGCCCGCAATACTGGCGCACGACCTCGAACCGCGCGCCCTCGATCGTCGTCTGGATGGCGCGCGAAATCTCCTCGACCAGCGCGCCCGCCGTCGCCTTGCGCACCGCCTCCGCCACCGCGCGGCGCGTCACCTCCATCAGCGTGCGCGCATTCTCGGGGATCGCGCCAACGGCGTACGTCCCCGCCCAGTAGGAATGAAAGCCGTCGTTCTCAATCCCGAGCTGCAGCTTGAGCAGGTCGCCCTCTTTCAGCATGCGGCTGCCGGGAACGCCGTCGATCACTTCCTCGTTCACCGACGTCGTAGTGCAGGCCGGATACCCGCGGTAGCCGCGGAACGCGGCGCGGACGCCGTACTGCTCGACCAGGTCGGCCGTATGCTTGTCGATGTCGCCGGTCTTCGCGCCAGGCTTGATCCCCTTCTCAAGGTCGCGAACGATCTCCTTGAGGACCCACGCGCAGTCCTTCATCCCCTCGAGTTCGTCCGCGGTGAAGATCGACATGCCGGCCTACGCCTGCCGCGCGACCTTGTACTTCGCCTGGTACGACGTGAACCAGCTCATCATGTAGTCGATCAGCTTGCGCTTCTCGGGGCTCAGCGAGACGAACTGCACCCCGGTGAAAAAGCCGAACCCGTCGGGCGTCGGCCCTTCCTTCACCCAGACCACCTCCGCCTCGCTCTCGAACGTGTCGGCGAACTTGTTCAGGTGGAGCGTGAAGGCGAGCTTCGAGCCGACCGTGATCTTCTCCATGCAGATCATCATCGCCCCGCCGCGGCTGACGTCGATGACGTCGCTCACGAGATTCTTCCGCAGGCCGACGCTCGAGAGCAGCCCGCTGCGAAAGACATTCACCGTGTAGTCGTCGATCTGGAACCGCTCGGACTTCCGGCCGTCGCTGACCGCCGCGGCGATCGGCTGCGTCATGTTCGTCGTGGGCTGGCCGGGAATCGCCGCCTTCACCGACTTGAGCTGCGTGGCCGAATCGCTCGCCGGCTTCGCCTGCAGAATGCCCGGGTTGCCGTAGAAGAACTTCTCGCGCTTTCCCATCGCCGTGAAGATCTCGACGAACTGGAGCCCGCAGAAGTACTCCTTCTTTCCGTCGGCCTCCCGGAGGTCGGTCCACCGCACATCGCCGCGGGCGTGAAAGACGTCGCCCGTCGCCAGTTCCTTGATCTCGATGGTGACGGAATCGCCCTTGATCAACGGCTCGCTGATGCGCAGCCGCAGCCCTCCGGCGCTGATGTCGAGCACCGCTTCGCCGATGTTCTTGCGGCGGGCGTAGGCCGACGACGCCTGCGTCTTGTAGGCGACCAGGCTGAAGCCGGCCGTGGAGCGGCGCGAATGACGGCGCCCCTCGGCGCCTTTGCCCTTTGCTACGGCCATTGATTCAACCCTATCACAGCCGCACTCTTTTTGGAACTCCTACCCTCCGGAGGGCGTCGAAGCCTCCATGAAGAAAACGCTGATCGCCTGCACGTCCACCGTCGCGGTCGTTCTGTGCGCCGCGGCCATCGCCCTCGCCTGCCGGGTCATCGAAGAAAAGCGACCGCAGGACCGCCCCGCGTCGACCGTCACCCACAAGGACTTCAAGGTCGACGTGCAGATCACCGACCAGGTCGCCACCGTCACCGTGCAGCCCACCTTCACCAATCCGCACGACTGGCCCGTCGAGGGGATCTACTTCCTCTCGCTTCCGGCCGGGGCGCAGGTGAAGGACTTCGCGATGACGGTCAACGGCAAGGAGCACAAGGCCGAGCTCCTCGACACCGGCAAGGCCCGCCAGGCCTACACCACCCTCATGCAGCAGCAGCGCGACCCAGCGCTCCTCGAACTCGTCGGCAGCCAGATGATGCGGATGAGCATCGGCTCCATCGCCGCGAAGACCGACGTCGCCGTCAAGGTCGTCTACACGACGCTCCTCGAAAACACGGCGGGGCTCGTCGCCCTCGACATCCCCTTCACCAACCAGTTCGGCGGCGACTACGCCATCCCGCAGATCAGCGTCAACGTCGCCATCGCCTCGAAGGTCGCGATCAAAAACGTCTACTCGCCGACCCACTCGATCGACGCCGTCAAGAAGGACGACCGGTCGCTCCGCATCTCCTACGAGGCCAAGAACTACACCGCGCGAAAGGCCTTCAAGCTTTTCTACGCGCTGAGCGACGACGAGGTCGGCATCAACCTCCTCACGTTCCGGCCCCAGGGCGAGGACGGCTTCTTCCTCCTGATGGCCTCGCCGAAAGTCGAGGTCGCGAAGGACCGCATCCTGCCGAAGGACATCGTCTTCGTCATGGACCGCTCGGGATCGATGGCCGGCGACAAGATCCGCCAGGCGCGCGAGGCCCTCGTGCAGGCGCTCGAGTTCCTCAATCCGAAGGACCGGTTCAACATCGTCGATTTCTCCAGCGAAGCGACGACCTTCGACAAGGAGCTCGTGGAGGCGACCAACGAGAGCCGCGCACGGGCGAACCGCTACGTCGAGGGAATCAAGGCGGCCGGCTCGACGAACATCATGGACGCCATCGAGACCGCCCTCGCCGTGCTGCCGCGCGACCCCGCGCGCATGTCGATGATCCTCTTCGCGACCGACGGCCTGCCGACGGTCGGCGACCAGAACATGCAGTCGATCCTCCAGAAGGCGCTCGCGAAGAACCCGGCCGGCGCCGGCCAGATCCGCATCTTCGTCATGGGCGTCGGAAACGACGTCAACACGCAGTTCCTCGACAAGCTCGCCGAGGATCACCACGGCGCGCGCGACTACGTGGCGCCCGAGGAGAAGATCGAGGTCAAGGTGGCCGCGCTGATGGAGAAGATCAGCAGCCCGGTTCTTGGCAACCTCTCCATCGAGCTCACGAACGGGAAGCTCAAGGACATCTACCCGCGCTCGCTGCCCGACCTCTTCAAGGGCCAGCAGCTCGTGGTCTTCGGCCGCTTCGAGGGCTCCGGCCCGACGACGCTGACGGTCAAGGGCCTGGCGGCCGGTGAGCAGAAGACGCTCCGCTTCGACGTGAACCTGCCCGAGAAGGACGTGCGCCACGACTTCATCCCGCGCCTTTGGGCGGCGCGCAAGGTCGCCTACCTGGCGGACCAGATCCGCCTCGGCGGAAACGCCAGCCAGGAAATCGTCGACGAGATCGTCATGCTCGGCAAGAAATACGGGATCGTGACGGCCTATACCTCGTTCCTCATCACCGAAGACGGCACCGCCACGGGCGGAGCTGGCGGCGGCGGCCGGCGCAAGGCTGCGGCGGAGGAGCTCAACAAGCTCAAGGACAAGGCCGCCGACTCCGGCAAGGGCGACGGCAAGGTCGCGCCGGCCGATGCGCAGGGCGCGAGCAAGGAGCTGAAGGAAGGCCGCGACTCGGCCGACGCCGAGAGCCTCGAGAAGCAGCTTGAGCAGGCGCGCGGATTCGCCAAGAAGGCCGGGGGCCGCGAGGCCGCCCAGGCGATGAAGACCGGCGTCCGCGTGGTCGGCAGCAAGACCTTCTTCGGCCGCAACGGCATCTGGACCGACAGCGAATTCGATGCCGCGAAGATGAAGGAGGTCACCAAGGTCAAGTTCATGTCGGACGAGTACTTCAAGCTCATGGATGAGAAGGCGGAGCTGGCGAAGTTCTTCGCCCTCGGCGACGCCGTCATCGTCGTGTGGGAGTCGAAGGTCTACGAAGTGCAGCCGATGACGGAGACGAAGTGAAACGCGACGCGAACGTGACGTAGACGGAAACGCGGGCCCCGGAACTCCGGGGCCCGCTTCATTTTGGAACCACCCGGCCTCCCCGCGCGTCGAAGGACCATGAAGAAAACCAGCCTCGCGATCGCCATCCTCCTCGCCACCGCGGCCATCGCCCTCGCCTGCGGAATCGTCATCGACCGCAGCAAGGTCGATCCCGACAACCGCGCGCGGACGACCAACATGGTCCACAAGGACTTCAAGCTCGAGGTGAAGATCCGCGAGCAGGTCGCCGAGGTCACCGTGAAGCCCGTCTTCCACAACCCCAATGACTTCGCGATCGAAGGGACCTATTTCCTGTCGCTGCCGTCCGGCGCGCAGGTCAAGGAGTTCCTCATGAAAGTGGGCGACAAGGAGCAGAAGGCCGAGCTCCTCGACGCCGCCAAGGCCCGCCAGGTCTACACCACCATGGTCCAGCAGAACCGCGACCCGGCGCTCCTCGAGCTCGTCGGCTCCCAGATGATCCGCGCGAACATCTTCCCGATCGCCGCCAAGAGCGACGTCAGCGTGACGATCAGCTACACCGTGCTCCTCCGCAACGAGGCGGGCGTCGTCGAGGTCGATCTCCCATTCTCCAACCAGTTCGTCGGCGACCAGACAGCGCCGAACGTCGCCGTCTCCATGGAGATCGAATCGAAGATCGGCCTCAAGAACATCTACTCCCCCACCCACGCGGTCGACGTCGTCAAGAAGAGCGATCACGCGGCGAAGGTGACGTACGAGGCGGCGAATTACGCCGTCCGCAAGCCCTTCAAGCTCTACTACACGGTCTCCGACGACGACCTCGGACTCACCCTCCTGACCTTCCGCGACCCGGGTGAGGCCGGCTACTTCGTCCTGATGGCCTCACCGCGAGTGAAGGTCGCCGAGGCGCAGATCATGCCGAAAGACGTCGTCTTCGTGATGGACCGTTCGGGCTCGATGGCGGGAGAGAAGATCCGCCAGGCGCGCGCGGCGCTCATTCAGTGCGTCGACGGGCTCAACGCCAGGGATCGCTTCAACATCGTCGACTTCTCGAGCGAGGCCGAGGCTTGGGACAAGGAGCTGGTCGAGGCGACGCGCGAGAACCGCGCGCGGGCCATCCGGTATGTGGAGGGGCTCAAGGCGGCCGGCTCGACCAATATCTCCGACGCGCTGGCGACGGCGATGCCGCTTCTCACTCCCGATCCAACCCGGCTCTCCATCCTGCTCTTCGCGACCGATGGCCTGCCGACGGTCGGCGACCAGAACATGTCGCGGATTCTCGACAAGGTGAAGGAGAAGAACGCCCCGCACATCCGCATCTTCGCGTTCGGGGTCGGCAACGACGTCAACACGCAGTTCCTCGACAAGCTGGCCGAGGACCATCGCGGGGCGCGGGACTACGTTGCGCAGGAGGAGAAGATCGAGGCGAAGGTCGGCGCTCTCTTCGACAAGATCTCGAATCCGGTCCTGGCCAATGTCGAGATGGACTTCGGGAAGGACGTGAAGCTGGTCGACGTCTACCCCCGCCAGCTTCCCGACCTCTTCAAAGGCTCGCAGCTCGTGGTCTTCGGCCGTTACGAGGGCTCTGGACCGACCACCGTGACTCTGAAGGGGCGCGCCGGCGCGGAAGCGAAGGTCTTCCGGTGCGACGTGAACCTGCCCGAGAAGGACCTGCGCAATGACTTCGTGCCCCGTCTGTGGGCATCGCGCAAGGTCGCCTACCTCATCGACGCGATCCGTTTGAACGGCAATCCGTCGAAAGAGGTCGTCGACGAGATCGTGGCGCTGGCGAAGAAGCACGGCATCGTCACGCCCTACACGTCGTTCCTGGTGACGGACGACGCGACCGCGGACCACAACGAGTCGGCGAAGGGCGAGTTCCACAAGCTTGCCGACCGCGCCGAGAACTCGGGCAAACCGCAGGCGGGCGGCGGCGCCGCGCCGGCCACACCGGCGAAGGAGCCTCCCCAGGCGCAGAAGGAGAGCGACGAGCTCAAGAGGTCGAAGGAGGATCCGTCCGCCGACGCCATGGACAAGAAGCTCCGCGCGATCGAGAAGGAGAAGGGCGGCACGGGCGGCGTCAAGATCGTCGGCAACCACACGTTCTTCGTGAAGAACGGGATCTGGACCGACAGCCTCTACGACGCGGCCAAGATGGCCTCAGCGGCGGTGAAGATCAAGTACATGAGCGACGACTACTTCCAGTGGCTCGAGAAGAAGCCCGACCTCGCAAAGTTCTTCGCTGTCGGGGAACAGGTGATCGTGGTGCTGGACGGGACGGCGTACCAGACGGTCAAGTGAGCGCCCGCGGGTGAGTACCGCTACGTCTTCGATCGGCATGGGCATGCCCTCCGGGCGAAGCGCAGAGACGCAGAGGGTGCAGAGCACGCAGAGGAAGGCGTGCCAGGGCCGCAGGCGACCGCTTGTCCGACAGGGTCGTTCCGCTTGCAGCCAGTTCGCTCCGCGCTCTCTGCCTCCTCTGCCACTCCGCGTTGAAGGCTCGAAGAGCACTGTCCCGCTGCGAAGGGGACTGTGGGAGGCTCGCCGGAACAGCGAGACGTCAAGTGACGGCGGATGAGAGCGCGCAGCGGGACGGCGCAGGCGAATGTTCCAGCAAGAACCGCGTTCGGTCTTGAGTTCAGCCCCGTCTGACCCTACGATGCTCGCGATGCAGTTGATGCGCGGCGTGGCCCTCGCCTGCGTAGTGCTCTCACAGCCGATGAGCACCGCGACGGCGACCGACCCATCCGCCGTTCAAAAAAAGGCCGCCACGCCAAACGCCTCGATGGAGGCTCCTGCCGGTGCTGTCGCGATCGATGTCGCCAGGTCTCATGACTCCGGTCAGGCGGCGTGCGGTGCGTCGGCGCTCGACGGTTCGACAGTTCCCTGCCACTGGGCGCTCCCTCCGTGCACCACCCAGCCGGCCCTGGTCGGCCGCTTGATCGATCTTCAGATCCGCCTCAGCTACCTCGACTTCACCCACGCCCTGGCCGCACCGTAGCGGCCTCCTCGTTCCTGTTGCGGGCCGATTCGCGAATCGGTAGGTTACCGCGCCTTACTCCCCGTATCCCAAGGAGTTCCATGCACTACTTCAACCAGGCACAGGCGGCACCACCCACCGTCGGTGCCTCAACCGTCCAGCAGCCGCCACCCCCCGACGGCGGCTTCTCCATCATCCAGTTCTTCCCCATCGCCCTGATCATCATCGTCTTCTACTTCCTGATCATCCGCCCCCAACAGAAGGGGCAGCGTGAACGGGACGGCCTCCTCAAGAACCTCAAGAAGAACGACCACGTCTTCACCTCCGGCGGGATTGCGGGAGTCGTGACGACCATCAAGGACGGCGAGGTCATCCTGCTCATCGACGAAAAGCACGACATCCGGGTGCGCGTCATGCGCAGCGCGATCGTCGGAGTCGAGAAGGCGAGCCCGGCCGAGGAAAAACCCGAGCAGCAGAAGGAAGAGACGAAGAAGTGAGACACCTCGCGGACGAAGTCGGCGAGGCGTCTCATCCGCCGAAGCCTGCCCGCAGGGGCCGTCTCGCCGGAACGGCGAGACGCGAGGCGAAGGCGGATCACGAGAGCACGTTGGCAGACGTTCACTAACTCATTTTGGACGGACCCCCATGCAAGACACACGCGCACACATCATCGCGATCCTCGTGATCACGATCATTTGCGGCTACGTCATCATCCCCCCCGGCCCCAGCAAGCCGAAGATCCCGTGGATCGGCGAAGCCAAGCTGGAGCTCGGCATCGATCTCGCGGGCGGCGCGGAGCTCCATTACCGCGTGCTTTACGAGCCGGGCCAGGAGAAGGTCAAGATCCAGTCGGTCGTCGACGTCCTCATCAACCGCATCAAGCAGCGCAAGGCGCTCCATGAGCCCCGCGTCTCGTCGTCCGGCGAGGACATGATCGTCATCCAGATCCCCGGCGTCGACGCCCGCAGCCTCATCGACATGCGCAAGCTGATCGAGAGCGTCGGCAAACTCGAGCTGAAGGAGGTCGCCCCGGCCGACGTGATGCTGGCGTACAACCAGAGCAAAAACGTTCCGGACGGGTACGAGGTCAAGGCGAACACGCAGCGCGAATCGGACGCCGCCGAGAACATCGGCGACACGGTCCTCGTGCTCAAGAAGGCCGTCATCGAAGGCAAGGACATTGCGACCGCCTCGAGCGAACAGGACATCAAGGGCGGATCCAACTATGTCGTGGCGTTCTCGCTCCACGACAACGGGTCGAAGCTCTTCGATGAATCCGCCGCGCGCCTCCACGCGCGGACTCCGAAGGGCCGCATCGCGATCATCCTCGACGGCACGATCGTCTCGATGCCTCGCGTGATCGCCGAGAAGTTCAACGGCCACGGGACGATCACCGGAGGCTTCAACGCGAATTCCGCGAAGGACCTTGCCATCATCCTCCGGTCGGGCTCGCTGCCCGTTGCCATCGGCCGTCTCGCGGTCGACGCCCAGGGGAACACCACGCAGGTGCCGAAGGAGCCCGAGGCCGAGAAGTTCGTCGGCCCCTCCCTCGGCCAGGACTCGATCCTGCGAGGCATGGCGGCCTCCATCCTGGGCATCATCCTGGTCGCCGCTTTCATGATCATCTACTACCGGGGCGGCGGCGTGATCGCCGTCGTCGGCCTCGTGCTCAACCTCATCTGGCTGATGGCCATCATGGTCTTCTTCGGCGCCACGATGACGCTGCCGGGCATCGCCGGCATCGTGCTCACCATCGGCATGGCCGTCGACGCGAACATCCTGATCTACGAGCGCGTTCGCGAGGAGATGGCGAAGGGCAAGACCGCCGCCCAGGCGTTCGACGCGGGCTACGACCGCGCCTTCAGCGCCATCGCCGACTCGAACGTCACATCGCTGCTGGCCGGCCTGGTCCTCTACTACTTCGGCTCGGGGCCGGTCCAGGGCTTCGCCGTCACGCTCGTCATCGGCATCATCACGACCCTGCTGAGCGTGCTCTGGGCCTGCAAGGTCATGGAGAGGCACCTCGTCACCCGCGGCGTCATCACCAAGTGGAGCATGATGCAGCTCTTCAAGACTCCCAACGTCAACTGGGTGAAGACGGCGAAGCCGTCGCTCGTCATCTCGAGCATCATGATCATCGCGGGGCTGTCGGTCTTCTGGATGCGCCGCCACGAGGAATTCGGCATCGAGTTCACCGGCGGCACGGCCCTCAGCTACACGTTCCATGACGCGGTGGACATCAACCAGGTCCGCGACCGCATCGGCGCGATCAAGGGCACGGACGGCATTCCGAAGTACGCCGACGCCGAGATCATGACGATGGCATCGACGACGTCGATGACGAAGATGGCCCTGATCTCGGGCGCCAAGTCGCGCGAGTTCCAGATGCGCACGAGATCGAGCGACCCCAACGCCGTTCGAAAGGACGTCCAGGAGGCGTTTGCGCCGCCCGGCTGGACCGGCGCGGCCTTCGCGCGCGACCCGTTCGAGCCCATCTCCAGGCCGGGACGGCCTGACGAGATCCCCAAGAGCGAGCGCTGGGCGGCGCCCGACGGCGCCAAGGACGGCACGGCGGGCGGCGGCTTCTACGTCTACATGGTCGACGACGGCAAACTCGACTTCGCGAAGGCCGCCGCGGCGATCTCGGAGAAGTTCAAGGCCACGGGCGACCTCGTCCTCACGCGCGACACCGACGGCAACCCGATCTTCGGCGGCGATCGGGTCGGCGTCCTCGCCAAGGAGCAGGGCGCCGGGGGCCGGTTCGCGAAGGTGAAGATCCTCTTCCTCAAGCTGGACATCGAGGCAAGCAGCGGCCTCGTCCTCGACAAGGCTCGCGACGCGATCATCGCGCTGGCATCGACCGACAAGTCGCCGTTCCAGCTGGCGACCGATCCGTTCACGAGCGTCCAGTCGATCGGGCCGGCCGTGGCGTCGCAGCTGCTGAACACCACGATCATCGCGCTGATCATCTCGGCGGCGCTGATGATCATCTACATCGCGATCCGCTTCCATTACTTCATCTTCGGCGTCGCGGCCGTGATCGCGCTGACCCACGACACCCTGCTCTCGCTCGGGCTCATGGCCGTCGCCGGCTGGGTGATCCCCAAGAGCTGGGGCCTGAGCTTCGAGCTGAACATGTCGACGTTCGCCGCGCTGCTGACCATCGTCGGCTACTCGGTGAACGACAAGATCGTGACGTTCGACCGCATCCGCGAGAACCTCTCGCTCGGAAAGAAGGAGGAGACCCTCGCCGAGCTGATCAACCGGTCCATCAGCGAGACGCTCGCCCGATCGGTGCTCACGTCGGTCACGGTCTGGATCGTCTGCATGATCCTGTACGTCTTCACGATGACCTCCGCGGGCGGCATCGCCTCGTTCTCGTTCCCAATGCTGATGGGCGTCATCATCTCGATGTACTCGTCGATCACGATTGCGGCGCCGCTCCTCGTGTGGCTCTTCGGAGGGAAGAAGCCGGCGGCGGCTTGAGGTAGAGATCAGAGAACCGAGAGGCCAGGGACGAAAGTCCCTGGCCTTTTTCTCTTTTTCCACTCAAGTCGGCTTCCGCACGCGCCGATAGAAAACAAAGGAGAGTCATCGGCAGGATCTGAGAGAGAGAGGGGAACCCATGAGCACCAAGGTCAAAATCGGCATCGCCGCCGGCATCGTCGTCGCCCTCGTCGGGCTGATCATCATCGACCAGCGATCGGGCACGAAGGCACCGCCGTCCACGGAGGCGAACACCGGCTCCAACGCTCCGGAAAAAGTCACCGGCCTCATTGTCGAGGGCGACAGCCCGGGCGTCGACGGCGGCCCGACCCACGCGGCTTCGAACCCCGGGACCTCCATCACCGTCGAACAGCCTCGCACGCCGGCGCCCGCGCCCGGACCGGAGACCTATGTCGTCCAGCAGGGCGAGACCGCCTGCACCATCGCCGAGAAGAAATACGGCGACCAGCAGGCGTGGACTCTCATCGCGAAGGCCAATCCCGACGTGAATCTCAACAGGCTGCGCGTCGGTCAGAAGCTCATCCTGCCGCCGAAGGAGAACCGTTCGGCCCCGGCCGAAACACCCTCGACGATCGAGGAGAACAACGGATCGAAAACCTACACCGTGCAGGTCGGCGAAACGCTCGAGAAGATCGCCAGGAAGGTCTACAACTCGACCAAGCCGACCGTTCTCGCCGCCATCAAGGATGCCAATCCGCAGATCGGAACCGGAGACCTGCTCAAGGTCGGCATGAAGCTGGCGCTCCCCGTGGTCGACGTCAACCCCGCCCCGAGGGTCGAATCGAACGAGGCCGCGGCCGGCAGGAAAACGGTCAAGGTCGCGTCGGGCGACAGCCTTTGGAAGATCGCCACGAAGCACAAGGGCACGCGGGGCGTGCATGAAATGGTCGATGCGATCGTCGCCGCCAACAGCGACAAGCTGACCTCGTCGAGCGACGTCGTCCGGGTCGGCTGGACGCTCGTCATCCCCGACTAGACTCTCCAGAGCCGCACCGTCAAAGCCGCCGGCCGCGAAAGCCGGCGGTTTTGCCGTTTACGTCGCCGCGACTCGCCGCGGCCCCGCGGCTTGCGCCTGCTTGATCTGGATGTTGAGCGCCTCGATCTCGACCGTCACCTCGTAGATCCGGCGGTTCATGGCGTCCGCCTCGTCCTGCAGCTTGAGGTACTTCTCGATCAGCACGGCCTTCGCGTGTTCCAGCTTCTCCGATGGGGTCATGCCTCCTCCTCTTCTCTTACTCTCTCTTT
>Ga0247727_10009178_pt1 | contig 18057 bp, 20 predicted proteins | sample WisWelCaveWW1625_FD_202498 | JGI IMG/M metagenome (GOLD analysis project Ga0247727, IMG submission 202498) | Biofilm microbial communities from Wishing Well Cave, Virginia, United States - WW16-25 | ecosystem: Environmental > Aquatic > Deep subsurface > Groundwater > Cave microbial mat | place...
TGGTCCGCTTCGCAGACAAGGCGCTCCTCGCCTTCCCCAGAGGCGGCCGCTTTCGCGGCCGCTGCGCTCGTGTCTCAGGTCACGCGGCTGCGAGCACGTGCGCGGTGGCCGCGTCGACAAGAGCGGCGAGCAGGAGCCCTCCGTCGGCGGAGCCGAGGAGCGGATCGACGGCGTGCTCGGGGTGGGGCATGAGACCCATCACGTTGCCCGCTTCGTTGATCACGCCGGCGACGCCTCCGAGCGAGCCGTTCACATCCTCGTCGTAACGAAGGACGATCTGACCGCGCGCGGCGAGCCGGACGAAGGTCCCCTCATCCGCGTACCAGGCGCCTTCGCCGTGCTTGACGGGGATCTCGAGTTCCTGGCCGGTTGTGCAGCGACGGGTGAAGAGCGTGTCGGCGTTCTCGACGCGAACTCGGACGTCGCGACAGACGAACTCGAGCTGCCGGTTGGGCCGGAGCACGCCCGGAAGCAAGCGCGACTCGCACAGGATCTGGAACCCGTTGCAGATCCCCAACACTGGGCCGCCAAAGTTCGCGAATCGGCGGACCGCATCCATTGCCGGCGAGAGGCTGGCGATGGCGCCGGTGCGCAGATAGTCGCCGTACGAGAAGCCGCCCGGAAGCACGACGGCGCCGGTGTCGACCGGGAGCTCTGGCTCGTCGTGCCACACGAGCGCCGGCTCGGCGCCGACGGACCCGAGCGCCCACGCAGCGTCGCGGTCGTCGTTCGAGCCTGGGAAGACGACCACGGCTACGAGCGGGCGTTCGCTCACGAGCCATCGACCTGGATCTCGAAGCTCTCGATGAGGGGATTCGCGAGCAAGTCTGCGCACATGCGCTCGATCCTGGCCCGCGCTTCGTCGACATCCTCGGCGTCGAGCTCGATGTCGATAACGCGGCCGACACGGGCACTGGACACGTCGAAGCCGAGCTTGCGAAGCGAGGCCCGGACAGCGTCGCCCTGTGGGTCGAGGATGCCCTGCTTCGGCCGAACGAGGACCGTCGCCCTCATAGAACGACGCCCGGTCGCGCGAGATAGTCCGCGAACGGGATCTCCGTGAGTCGCTCGAACGCGTCGATGTAGCGCGCGCGCGTCCCTGTGACGACTTCATCGGGAAGGTTCGGTCCAGGCGGGGTTTTGTCCCACCCCGTCCGCTCACACCAGTCCCGGACGAACTGCTTGTCGAACGACGGCTGAGGCCGCCCCGGCTCGTAACTGTCAGCGGGCCAAAACCGCGACGAGTCGGGTGTCAGAGCCTCGTCTCCGAGCACGACCGCTCCCTCGGGGTCGAGGCCGAGCTCGAACTTCGTGTCGGCGAGGATGATTCCGCGCGCCTCTGCGTGCGCCGACGCGAATCGGTAGAGCGCAAGCGACGCCTGCTTCGCGGCGCGGTAGCGCTCGACGCCGCAGAGAATCTCCGCCTCCTCTTCATCGATGTTGACGTCATGTCCCTCCTTCGCCTTCGTCGCAGGCGTGAAGATCGGCTCCGGGAGTTGCGCCGATTCCTCGAGCCCGGCCGGTAGCTCGTGGCCACAAACGGATCCGGTTCGCCGGTAGTCGCTCCACCCTGACCCGGCGAGATACCCGCGCACCACGCACTCGATCGGGAGCATGTCGAGCTTCCGACAGACCATCGTTCGTCCGTCCCCGCGAATCTCGAGGAGATGATTCGGCACGATCTCGCGCGTTCGGGCGAACCAAAACGCCGAGAGGCCGGTCAACACGCGTCCCTTGTCCGGGATCTGCGTCGGGAGGACGACGTCGAAAGTCGAGATCCTGTCACTCGCCACCAGCGCAAGCGCGTCCTCTCCGAGCTCGTAGATCTCGCGCACTTTGCCGCTCGCGACGTGCACCGCATCAACCGTCATACGCTCACTTCCTCCTTCTCGACGACGAGGGCTCGGAGGCGTGTGAACACCACGTCCGCGTGGCGGGTAAACGCGCCGATGTCGAGGATCTCGCTCACGTCGACGCGGCCGGCGATCTCCGCATCCGCGCGAACGAGATCGCGGAAGTCGAGGCCCTCGTCCCACGCGCGCATGGCGTGCCGCTGGACCATCCGATATGCCGTGTCACGGTCGAGACCCGACTCGACGAGCGCGAGCAGCAGCCTCTGACTGAAGAAGAGCCCGCCGGTCGCCTCGAGGTTGGCCCGCATCCGCTCCGGGCGAACGACGAGGCCTTCGGCGAGCCAGGCGAAGCGGTCGAGCATGTAGTCGACTGCAAGGAACGCGTCGGGCAGCACCACGCGCTCCGCCGACGAATGCGAGATGTCGCGCTCGTGCCAGAGTGCGACGTTCTCGAGCCCGACGAGGGCATATCCGCGCACGAGGCGCGCGAGACCGCAGATCCTCTCGGACACGATCGGATTGCGTTTGTGCGGCATTGCGGACGAGCCCTTCTGCCCGGGCGCGAACGGCTCCTCCGCCTCACGCACCTCGGTCCGCGCGAGGTGCCGGATCTCGAGCGCGAAGCGGTCGAGCGAGGACGCGACGAGTGCGAGAGCCGACAGAAGCTCGGCGTGGCGATCGCGCTGCAGGATCTGCGTCGAGCTCGGCGCAGGCTCGAGCCCAAGCGCCTCACAGGTGATTCGCTCGACATCCGGGGTCGTGGTCGCGTACGTGCCCACGGCACCCGAGAGCTTCCCGACTCGCATCCCCGCGAGCGCATGGTCCACCCGAGCCTGATCCCGCGCGAGCTGGAATGCCCAGCCCGCGAGCTTGAGCCCAAACGTCGTCGGTTCGGCGTGGACGCCGTGGGTCCGTCCGATCGTGACCGTGTCACGGTGCTCCTCGGCCCGGGCGGCCACGGCGGCAAAAGCGCGTCCGATGCCCTCGCGCAGAAGCTGTCCCGCATCCTGGACGGTGAGCGCAAGAGCGGTGTCGAGCACGTCGGAAGATGTCAGGCCGTAGTGAAACCAGCGACCGTCGGGGCCGAGGTCTGCGGAAACCGCGTCGACGAACGCGGCGACATCGTGGTTCGTCGTCCGCTCGAGCTCCGCTACGCGTTCCGCGCTCGGAGCACGGGCGCGATTGCGAACAGCCCGGGCTGCAGAGTCCGGCACGATCCCGACCTGCGCCCACGCGTCGAGCGCGGCCAACTCGACTGCCAGCCAGCGCTCGAGCTTTGCCTCCTCCGACCAGACGCGCGCCATGGCCGGTCTGGCGTAGCGGGAGATCACCGAGTCGATTCTAGTCGGCGTGTCTGAGGCCAGACGTCACCATCTCGGCACGAACCCGCTCACCACTCGTACGACCTTCGACGATAGGCTCAAAGGTGGGTGGAGGCGAGGGGTGGCCCCAGGTGCGCGGCGCGATCGTCAGTCCTCTCGGAGCCCGGAGAGACTCAACGTCTGGCCACCCGCTGCGGCCAGAGCGATATCCGTGCGGTGACGCTTTCCCGCGAACTCGATGCGACTCGCAGCCGCGTACGCCGCATCTCTCGCGGCGGCGACGGACTCGCCGAGGCCGGTGACACCGAGGATCCTGCCACCGTTTGTCACGAGTCGGTCACCGTGAAGCGCCGTGCCCGCATGGAACACCAGAGCCCCGAGAGCCTCCGCCTCATCGACGCCGGTGATCCGGCTACCCCGGTCCCCCGCCGCCGGGTATTCCTCCGCGGCGAGCGCGATGGTCACGGCAGCGCCCGCTGCGCTCGCTCCAATCACTACATCGCGCAGCTTTCCGGTCGCTGTCGCGGCCAGAACGTCGAGAAGATCCCCGTCGAAGAGAGGAAGAATCGCCTGCGTCTCCGGATCACCGAAGCGGCAGTTGAACTCGAGGACGCGAAAACCGTTCGACGTCAGCATCAGCCCCGCATAGAGCAGGCCGACGAAGGGTGCGCCCCGCCGCTCGAGCTCCGCGAGCACCGGACGATGAACCCTCGAGACGAGCTCCTCGACCTCCGATTGCCCTAGGCCGGGGACCGGTGCGTAGGCGCCCATCCCGCCCGTGTTCGGACCTTCGTCACCGTCGCGTGCTCGTTTGAAGTCCTGGGCCGAGACAAGCGGTTGCACGACTCGCCCGTCGCAGATCGCAAAGAGCGAGACCTCCGGGCCCTCCAGAAGCTCTTCGACGACGACCTTCTCGCCGCGTGAGCCCACCGCGCGCAACGCAGCATCCAGCTCGTCTTGCGATCGGCACACATGAACTCCCTTCCCCGCGGCAAGCCCGTCGGCCTTGACGACGCACGGTAGGCGCGCAATCGCGAGTTGCTCGGCGGTCGGCACTCCCGCAGCTGCCATGACCTCTTTCGCAAACGACTTCGACCCTTCGATCGCCGCCGCTCGCTTCCCTGGGCCGAAGACCGCAATGCCGAACCGCCGGAGCACGTCGGCGAGGCCCATGACGAGCGGGACTTCGGGCCCGACGACGACGAGGTCGATGTCCAGCGACCTGGCCAGACCCAACAACCCCTCCGCATCCTCGGCGCGGATCGGGTGGCAATCCGCGAGTCGTGCGATCCCCGGGTTTCCCGGGGCCGCATGCAGCTCGGTCAGCGTCGGGGACTGGGCGAGCTTCCAGGCGAGCGCGTGCTCACGGCCACCGGAGCCGACGAGGAGAACGCGCATCGGGGCGAGTCTATTGGTGCTACCCCAAGCTTCCTGCTCGATCTCAGCCGAGCGCCAACACTCGCTCGCGGGCTGCGCCCGTCCCGACGAGCGTCACCGAAACTTCAAGCGCGGCTTCGACGAAAGAGACGTACGCTAGCGCCGCTTCGGGCAGTTCGTCCCCGATCGCCACGCCCCACCCCGGCAGCGTCTCGAACACGGGCCGGCAGTGGTGGAAGTCGCTCTGGTGAGCCGGAAACTCGTCGGTCTCGCTGTCGTCCTCGAGCCGGTACCGCACACACACGGGAATCTCGGCGAACTCGGACAGGACGTCGAGCTTCGTCAGCGCGAGCGACGTGATCCCGTTCACGCGTACGGCGAACCGCAGAGCCACCAAGTCGAGCCAACCACACCGCCGCTCGCGGCCGGTCACCGTGCCGAATTCGTGGCCGAGTGACTGCACGCGTTCGTGATCTGGCCCCTCGATCTCACTCGGGAACGGCCCTTCGCCGACACGCGTGACATAGGCCTTCGACACGCCCAGAACCTCGTCGATGCGATTCGGCCCGATGCCGAAGCTCACCGCGGCGCCCGCGGCGATCGGGCTGGACGAGGTGACGAAAGGGTACGTGCCATGGTCGAGATCGAGAAGAGTGCCTTGCGCGCCCTCGAAGAGGACCCGCTCGCCGGCGCGCAGCGATCGATCCACGAGGAGAGACGTGTCGGCGACATACGGGCCGAGCCGCTCGGCCAAGCGCAGGTGCGTCTCCACTATCTCCTTGACAACGAACGGCTCCAGCTCGTACACGCGTTGCAGCCAGACGTTCTTCTCGGCGGCCGCCAGCTCGAGCTTCTGCCGGAGAATCTTGGGATCGAGCAGGTCCTGGACGCGGATCCCGATCCGCGTGGCCTTGTCCGCATATGCGGGGCCGATCCCGCGCCGTGTGGTTCCGATCTGCAGGCGGCCGAGCCTTCGCTCCCGGGCTCCGTCGAGTGCGACGTGCCAGGGCATGATCAGGTGGGCGTTGCCCGAGACGAAGAGGAGGTCCCGGGTCTCGTGCCCCCTCGCCTCGAGCTCGTCGAGTTCACCGACGAGCACGCCCGGATCGACGACGCAGCCGGCTCCGATCGCGCTTCGCTTTCCGGCGATGATCCCGGTGGGGATCTGGCGGATCTTGTAGGTCTCGCCCGCGACGACGATCGTGTGGCCGGCATTCGGCCCGCCTTGGTACCGGCACACGAGATCCGACTCCTGGGCGAGCAGATCGACGATCTTTCCCTTGCCCTCGTCGCCCCACTGCGCGCCGACGATGACAGTCGCGGGCACGCGCGCCAGTTTTGCAGGAACGCCTTAGGCCCGCGCAGTTGCGGCGGCGAGCTCGGGCTCGTCGAGCTGGACAGGCTCGACGGCTGCCACCGCCGGAAGTCCGGAGGCCGCGCAGGCGCTCTCCGCTCCGGCGCGCTCGCCGACGATGTAGTCGGGCGTTCCACCCAGGCCGCGGAGCTTCGCGAGCAGCGGGAGCGCGGCCGCCGTGGCGATGCCACCGGCTACGAACGCGGCGCCGATGGACCGCGCCTCACCGAGTGCGCCGAGCCCAACCTGCCCGCCGATCCCACCCACGTTCGAGACCATGGAGTCGAACGAAACGACTGTTGCCCGCTGCTCTGTTGGAACGACTTGGTGAAGGTATGCCGAGCGCACGGGGCTCGTCACGCCGATCGACGCTGTCACCAGGAGCAGCGCGGGCAGCGCGACCCAGAACGATCCGGCAAGTCCGAGAGCGATTGCCGCACAGGTCTGGAGCACGGCCGCGCCGAGCAGGAGCGTCGTTCGCCGACCGCAGTAGCGCGACGCGACGCTGACGACCTGGTTGCCCACCATCATCGAAACGGCGATGCCCGCTGCGACGAGCCCGGCGACCCAGATCGCGTCCGAGTCGAGCAGCTCGAGGAGGTAGGGTTGCGACGCGTAGAACCCCCAGGTGAAGAATCCGACCTGGACGAGTGAGGCGAGCATGAGTAGACGCAGCGGCCGCTGGCCCCAGCCGAACTCGACGCCCGCTCTTGCATTCCGCGCAATCTCGCCGGGAAGCTCGGCCGCCGCCACGTGCCTGGGTGTGAAGCCGAGATCGTGCATCACGACGAACGCGACGACGAACACCGCAGCGAGGAGCACCGTGCGGACGAGGTAGGGAAGCGCCAGATCGACCTGGCCGAGAAGCCCGCCTCCGATGGTGCCGACCAGCATCGCGGCGCCCGTGATCTGCTGCCCGCGCGCGAACACCCGGTCGAGGATGCCTCGGTACCCAGTTACAGCGAGCGCGTCCACGAGCCACGCCTCCATCGCGCCGGAGTAGAACGTGAACCCGAGTCCCATCCCGACGGACACCAGCGCGAAGGCGACGACACCCGCCCCGATCTGCGCGAGCGCCACGTAGAGGAGCGTCGTGATCGCGAGTACCGAGACCGAGAGCAGGAAGGACATCCTCCGTCCGAGCGTGTCGGCGACCACTCCCGTCGGGACCTCGAAGACGACCATCCCTGCGGAGAAGGCCGCATTTGCGACGAACAACTCGAAAAAGCTCAGCCCGGCGTCGAGGAGGAAGAGCGTGTTCACGCCCCAGATCAGTGCGGCCGAGAGCGTGTACAGACCGGCCAATGTGAAGTAGCCGGCGAGAACACGCCGACTCTCGGGCACCTGGGCCCCGGGCACCTCAGTCACACCCCTAAGCGTAAGGGCGCGGCTGCGTCGGAATGCAGATCAGTCTTCTAGGCCGCAGCCAGATCAGCGAATTTGGCGTACCGGCGAAGGAACGAGAGCTTGATCGTGCCCGTCGGGCCGTTGCGGTGTTTCGCCAGGATGACCTCGGCGATTCCCTGCTGGTCGGACTCCTCGCCGAGGTAGTACTCGTCGCGATAGATGAAGAAGACGAGATCCGCGTCCTGCTCGAGCGATCCGGACTCACGCAGGTCGGAGAGGAGCGGACGCTTGTCGTGGCGCTGCTCCACGGCGCGGGAGAGCTGCGACATCGCGAGGATCGGGACTTCGAGCTCACGCGCGAGCACCTTGAGCGCGCGTGAGATCTGCGAGACCTCCTGAACCCGGTTCTCCGCGTTCGAGCCCGAGGTCATGAGCTGGATGTAGTCGACCACGATGAGGCCGAGCGAAGGCTCCCTCGACTTGAGTCGGCGTGCCTTCGAGCGGAGCTCCATGATCGTGATCGAGCCCGAGTCGTCCACGTAGATCGGCGCCTTCATCAGCCGGTCGCACGCCGTCGTGAGCCGTGGCCAGTCGTCGGGGGCGAGCCGTCCCGTGCGCAGCCGCTGCGACTCGACCTTCGCCTCGCTGCACATCATCCGCTGCGTCACTTCGGACTTCGACATCTCGAGCGTGAACAGCGCAACCGGCGTCCCGTGACGAACGCCGATGTTGGTGGCGATGCAGAACCCGAGCCCGGACTTCCCCATCGACGGCCGCGCGGCGAGGATCACGAGGTTCCCCGGCTGAAACCCCGACGTGAGCAGGTCGAGCTCGCGGAAGCCGGCGGGAACACCGGTGATCTCGGCGCCCGACTCGTACAGCTGCGTAATGCGCTCGAAGCTCTCCTTGAGGAGCACCTCGATGTGTGCGAAGTCGCTCGTTACGCGCTGCTGGCCGAGCTCGAACACGATCTGCTCGGCGCGATCGACGAGATCGGCGACCTCGCCCGGCCGCTCCTGGCCGAGCCGCGTGATCTCCTGGCCCGACCGGACGAGCCCGCGCAGGGTCGCCATCTCCTTGACGATGCGCGCGTAGTGCTCGACGTTCGACGTCGACGGGACGAGGGCTGCGAGCTCTGCGATTCGCGCCTGCCCGCCCACCGCCTCGAGCTCTCCGCGCTCGTCGAGCTCGTCGACGAGGGTGATCGCGTCCACTGGCTCACCCTTCGCCCACAAGGCGAGCGCCGCACGGTACGCCTTCGCGTGGCTCTCGCGGTAGAAGTCGGACGCCCCGAGGATCTCGCTGACGGTTCCCACCGCCGTCGTGGACAGCAGCATCGCGCCGAGAACCGACTCCTCGGCCTCGAGGTTCTGGGGCGGGACGATCGCGCTCAGGCGCTCCGTGACCTGCTCGAGCCCCGCCGAGCTCATGGGGCAACCTCTTGCCCGTGGGCGGGGAGGGGTGTCTTGTTTCCGTTCTTCCTTTCGCCGGCGAGCGCGAGTCGAAGGCGAGCGGTGCTCATGCTCGCTCCTCGCCGGCCTCGGGGCATCCGCGGCGGCCTGACGCCGCTCGCCTGGTTCGAGAACCGCGCAGGACTGTTGTATTCGACAGAGGACTCCCGGGTGACGTCTGGGCAGGACCACCTCTCACGAAGCGAGAGTGAAGCCGTCGGGACCCGCCGCGTCCAGTGAGAACACGAGTCGACTCCCGTGCAGGGAGATCGGAACATACGTTCCCACGTTATCCCCGCCTCCGGATGGCCTGTCGACAGGTCGCACGGAGTTGTCCAGCCGGAAACATGCGCACGGAGCGGGAAGTTCCGCTCTTTCTCAACAGCCATGTGCAGAACTGCTGGGGAATGCCCACACGACATCCCGGGCGGGCGCGACGCCGGCCTACGGGCCGGCGAGCTCGGCGAGCACGATCGGACGCAGCAGGTGAGAAAGGCCCCTTGCGCCGGTCGAGGTTAGGTGCAACCCGTCCGAGCGGAACCATGGCTTCTCGCGGCTGTACGCGTCCCAGTCGGCGACCACGAGATTCGGCCAGCGCCGGGCTGCTTTCCGAATCGCGGCGTTGATGGACGCGTAGTTCGCCGAGGACTCACGCAGCGTCACCCAGACGACGGTGCGGACCTTCGCGGCCTTGAAGGCGAGCATGACCTTGTCGATGCGGTACACGGCTGCCCAGTCGTTGTAGCCGACATCGACCACGACGACCGGCCCGAACGTGCTTGCGCGCGAGCGGGCAAGCTCGAGGACAGTCGCCGGCTGCGTGCCCTGGAAGACGCAGCTCGCTGCGACCAGGCGGCGGCAGACCATGGCATCCGTCCGCAGGTCGAGTCCGTTGCCCAGGTACTTGCGTGCGGCGGGTACGTAGTCGAACGAGGCGGCGATCGAATCGCCGATAAGCGTGACGCGCGGCTGCTCGGCAGCGGTCGCGAGCGCCGCACCACCCGTGACGAGTGCCGCACACGCGACGGCGAGAAGAGCGGCGCGCACGAGAGCTCTATTCGCCGAGCGGGCTGCTACGCCTCGTCCTAGGGTGAAGGCTCCTCGGCCTCCTCCGCGAGCTCGCCGGCAACCTCGAGCGCCGGCGCCTCGTCCTCGGACAGCACCTCCGCGATCACGCTGTCGATATCGACGTGCTCCGCGTCCACCGCAGCAGCGGCAGCAGCCTCGGCGTCAGCCGCCTCGAGCGCCGCGAGCTCCTCCTCAGGCGGCAGCTCTCCACCTTCGGGGACGACGAGCGTCTTGACCTCGACATCCACGTCGGAGAAGACCTCGATCGGGATCGAGTAGCGACCGATGCGCTTGATCGGATCGATCGAGATCTTGCGTCGGTCGACGCGGATCTTCCGGGTGCGCCAGATCTCGTCGGCGACGTCGGAGGGCGTGACGGAGCCGAAGAGCGATCCGGTCGGCCCGGCCTTGACCTCGAAGCGCAGCACCGTGGAGCCAAGCACCTCCGCTATCTCGGACGCCTGCTCGGAAGTCCGCGCCTCGTGCTTCGCTCGTTGCGCGTCGACCCGACGCAGCTCTGCAACCCGCGCCGGCGTCGCGGTCTCAGCCATGCGTCGTGGCAGCAGGTAGTTGCGGGCGTAGCCGCGGGCGACGTCGACCACGTCCCCGCGCAAACCCAGCTTCTCGACGTCCGTGAGGAGAATGATCTGCATCGGCACCAGCGCTACCCGACGTACGGGAGGAGAGCCATCTCCCGCGCACGCTTGACCGCCGCAGCGACCTGGATCTGGTGCCGCCGGCACGCGCCCGTGATCCGGCGCGAGCGGATCTTGCCCTTCTCGGAGATGTAGCGCCGGAGCTGAGCGATGTTCTTGTAGTCGATCTCGGCGACCTTGTCGCGGCAGAAATGGCAGCTCTTCCTCCTGCCGGGCGCCATGCTCGGGCCGGTCCGCCTCCGTGGTTGCTGTTTCTTCGATGCCATTCGTCGTCTCCTGCGGTCGATGGGTGCTAGACACGCTGCGGCTGCAGAGCAGCCGCCTTCAGGGGTGTTGGCGCGACCGAAGGTGCCGCGCTAGCGGATCTTCGGTCTTGCGCACTAGAACGGGATGTCGTCGTCGGCCGGCGAGGACGGGAAGTCGGCTCCGCTCGCGGCAGCGCCCGCAGGGACATACGCGCCCTCGGACTCCTGGCGGCCACCGAGGAACTGGACGCTCTCGGCGACGACCTCGACGGCCTGGCGCTTGGCGCCGTCCTGCGCCTCCCACTCGCGCCACTCGAGCCGGCCGTCGACCGCGACCGGGCGGCCCTTGGCGAGGTACTGGGCGCAGTTCTCGCCCTGCTGGCCCCACACGGTGATGTCGAAGTAGTTCGGCTTGTCGGTCCACTCGCCCGACTCATCCTTGCGGCGCGTGTTGACGGCGAGGCGCAGAGAGCAGACGGCTGTCCCGGAAGGCGTGTGCCGGAGCTCCGGATCCCTCGTCAGGTTCCCGACGAGAACGACTCGATTGATGCTGGCGGCCATTTGCTACTCCTCCTCTTCTGAGACGTCGGATGCGATCTCTGCATCCTCGCGCGTCGGTGCGGCCACCGCTACGGGCCGCACGGGACTCCCCTGAATTCGACGTGTCGCCATGTGCCGCATGACACCGTCGTCGATGCGAAGCACGCGCGACGCCTCGTCGAGCGTCGTCGCGTCACAGCTGAACTGCAGCAAGTGGTAGCTGCCTTCGCCCTTGTGCCCGATCTCGTAGGCGAGCTTGCGGCGCCCCCACGTGTCGTGGAGGTCCCACGAGCCACCGCCCTTCTCGACCAGCTCGCGGACGCGCGTCACGATCTCGGCCTGGCGATCGTCGTCCAGGTCGACATCGAGCAGCAACAGAATCTCGTATTCATTCACGGTTCCCGTGTTCTCCTTCCCTCGGTCTGAATCGGCCTCGCCGGTGGAAGCGCCGCCGGGAACGGGCGGGCCGATGCGAGGCAGGAAGCCGCCGAAGGGTACCAGCAGGCGCGAACCCACAGGGGTCAGGTCTTGCATTCCGACACTTGCCTTCGGTGTAGGAATGCAAGACCTGACCCCCGAGGGCTGTACCATCGGGCGCATGCGAAAGCTTCTGAAATGGATCGTCGTTACGATCGGCATCACGGCGTTGGTGCGCTGGTTCAAGCGTCGCGGCGCGGAGACTGAGGTCACCGCTCCTGCCGAGTCCACCGCGGACGACCCAGCGGAGGAGCTCCGGAGAAAGCTCGCCGAGTCGCGAGAGGTCGACGAATCGGACACGTCTTCCGTGACACCGGAAGCGACGATCGAGGAGCGCCGAGCGGACGTACACGAGCAAGGGCGCACCGCGCTCGACGAGATGAAGCCCTCCGACGAGGGCTAACCGAACTCCCATGGCGGACCCGTCCGAGACGACGCAAGTCTCCAACGAGCCCGCCAAACCGGAAGGCGAGGAGTTGCTCGCGGCCGTTCGCGCACTCGCCGTGCAGGTGGGCGGGCTGCAGGCGGAGCTGCAGACACTCCGAGCGCAGACCCGCTCGCTCCCGGTTGCAGATGCAGAGCGACCCGGCTGGGACGACCGCATGCCCGTCCAGCAAGAGAGCGCTGCCTGGGTGCGATCGCTCGATACGCCGAGATTGCGACGCGCTGCCGTTCCCTGGCTCGTGCTCGAGATCCTCTTCCTCGTCGCCGTCGCCGTGCTCGCGGCCGTCGCGGGGCTGGAGGCGCCTACCGTCGCGGCCGTGATGGTGGGCGCCTGGCTCCTCGTGGCGCTCGCAGAGTGGACAGCCGCACAGGCGGCGAGACGTGACGACGCACTCGTGTACGGCACCATCACACCCGGCACCCCCGCGGTTTCCGAGGATCCGTCGTGGTTCGATCCCCCGGTCGGGCGCACCGCGCTCGAGATCACCGACGCGCGACAGGCAACGGGAACGCGCCTGCCCCCTCCGCCGTCCGAGTAGATGGCCGGGCAACCATTCGGCGCGCGGCCGGCCATCGCGACGGCGGTCATCCTGCACGCCTGAGCGGTACTGGTGCTCTTCCCGACCGCCACATTCGCGATCTTCTTCATGCTCGTGTTGCCGCTCTCGTGGCTCCTGATGCGGCGAGGGGAGCTCTGGCGGCCGTTCATCATCGCCGCGAGCTTCGTCTTCTACGCCGGGTGGGACTGGCGGTTCTGCTTCCTGCTCGCGTTCTCGATCGTCTGGAACCAGGCACTCGCGCAGGCGATCCACCATCGCCGAGCTGCCCGCGCCCGAAGACAGCTGCTCGTCGTCGCGCTCGCGGGGAACCTCGGGCTTCTCGCCTACTTCAAGTACTACGACTTCTTCGTCACGTCGACGAACAACCTGTTCGCGTTCGCCGGTATAGACGTTCCCCTCGAGGCGCGCTCGATCATCCTCCCCGTCGGCATCTCGTTCTTCACGTTCATGGGCATCGCCTATGTCGTGGACGTGTACCGGCGCGACTTCCAGCCGGTCGGATTCGGGAAGTTCGCCGCCTACCTCTCGTTCTTCCCGCACCTCGTCGCGGGTCCGATCGTGCGGCCGAGCGAGCTCATCCCGCAGCTCGAATCGCCCCGCGACCCTCGCTACGTGGACACCTCGCGCGCGTTCTTCCTCATCGGCACCGGGCTCTTCATGAAGGTCGTGATCGCGAACTACCTCGCGGCGAACATCGTCGACGAGGTGTTCGGTGCGCCGAACCAGCACTCGTCGCTCGAGGTGCTCGTCGGGATCTACGCGTACGCCGTCCAGATCTATGCCGACTTCTTCGGCTACACGAACATGGCCATCGGGATCGCGCTCCTGCTCGGGTTCACGTTCCCGCAGAACTTCGACGCCCCCTACTCGGCGACCTCGATCTCCGACTTCTGGCGCCGCTGGCACATGACGCTCTCGCGCTGGCTCCGCGACTACCTCTACATCCCGCTCGGCGGCAACCGCGGCAGCTCGCTCTTCACCTATCGCAACCTGATGCTGACCATGCTCATCGGCGGGCTCTGGCACGGCGCCGGCTGGACGTTCATCGCCTGGGGAGGCATCCACGGGACCGCGCTCGTGGCCGAGCGCTGGTGGCGAGAGCGGCCGGGGTTCGTCGAGCGGCCGTGGACGCGAGGCCGGCGCGCCTGGCACCGCTTCGTGACCTTTCAGGTCGTGTGCTTCGCGTGGATCTTCTTCCGCTCGGACTCGTTCACCGACGCATGGGATCTCATCGTGCGCCTCCTCACCGCCTGGGGTGAGCCGTCGCCGCTCGTCAGCGGAGGCGTCATCGCTGCAATCGCCGTCGGGATCGGCTCGCAGTACCTCCCGCGCCGCCTCCCGCTGGTTCTCATGGCTCGGTTCTCGCGGCTCCCGATCCCGGCGCAGGCCGCTGTCCTCTCCCTCGCGCTCCTCGTCACCCACGCTATGGGGCCGGAGGGCGTGGCACCCTTCATCTACTTCCAGTTCTGATGACGTCCGAGACCAGGAGACGCAAGCCGCGCAGGCGCACCGGGGAAGGAGGGCGGCGCCTACACTCCGCCGGCTCGGCGATCGTCGTCTCGCTCGCCGGGCTCCTGATCGCGCTGCTCCTGAATGCGCCGGGCCTCCACAAGTCCGCGACGATCCAGCCCGAGGGCTGGAAGCGCGACACAGCGCTCGCCGTGACAGGGCCACTCGAGAGCGTCAGCGGCGCGCTCCTGCTCGACCAGCCGCGTCGAGTGCTCAAAGCTGCGCTCGGGCGCTCGGAAGACGACCGGATCGACACCGCGATCGTCGCCCCCGCTCCCGAGGAACCAGTCGGGGGCAGCTCCGCCGCGCCGCCGAAGCGCGAGAAGTTCTCGCCGAGGCGCAAGCTCCGCCTCTGGATCGCCGGCGACTCGCTCGTCGTCGTTCCCGGGGAGTCGCTCCTTCGCGCGGTCGCGGGCAATCGCGCGATCGCATCCGGCGGCAAGATCGACGGGCGCATCGCGAGCGGCCTCGAGCGGCCCGACGTCTTCAACTGGTTCACGCACGTTCGCGACGAGATGCGAAAGAACAAGCCGCGCGCAGTCGTGCTCATGTTCGGAGGAAACGACGACCACGGCTTCATGACCGGCCTGCCCGAGGGCAAGGAGATCGGATCGTTCGGAAGCGCGAGTTGGCGTGCCGAGTACCGTCGGCGCGTCGCCGGGATCATGGAGACGATCACGCGCAATGGTGGCTTCCTCGTCTGGATCGGCCTGCCGATCTCGCGCGACGGGGAGCAAACGCTGCGCTACGACGTCATCAACACGATCGTCCAGTCCGAGGCCGCGAAGCGACCCGGTCGCGCCTCGTACCTCGACACCTACTTCTTCTTCGCGGGAGCCGACGGGGGCTTCTCCGAGTACATCGCGGACGACGCCGGGAGGCTCGTGAAGATGCGCGCCGGCGACGGCGTCCACTTCGAGCGTCCCGCCGGCGACCTCATCGCGGAGAAGGTGCTCGAGCGGCTCGAAAAGCGCTACGACCTCTCCAGCTGGAGGAGGAGCTAGGGCGCAGGCTGCACGGTGACGGGCGCGCGCAGCTTCCGGGCCTGGCGCTCGGCCTTGACCACCGCCTGAAACGTCAGCTTGACGCCGAGGGACTGGGCCGGCCACGTGAGAACGCCCGAGCGCTTGCCCTTGAAGGAGATCCACTGCCCTAGCGAACCGTCCACGCACTGCGCCATCGTGCCGTTCTTCCAGCAGCCGACCACGGTCGTGGCAACAAGGATCTGGAGCCTCATCTTCGCCGCAAGCGGCTTCCCGGCCGCGCTCTTCACCGTCACCGTCCACCGCCACGGCTGATCCACGACGGGCTTCGCCGAGCTCGTCGTCATCGTCGCTCTGATCGGGCTCGCGGCGGCCGCAGACGACGCAAGCGCCAAGACGGCAGCCGCGATGACCAGCATCCGCATCGATGGAATCTTAGGCTCGTACGGCGGCGGCATGCTCGAGCCCTCGGCCCGCGCGTGGCAGAAGCGCGAGCGCGACGAGCGCGGGGATCGTCGGCACCCAGAACGCGAAGAGTCGATACACGGCGACGGCGACCAGCGCGGGCGCGAGAGAGACGCCGACGACCGTGAGCGCGTACGTCATCGCCGCATCCACGCCTCCCACGCCGCCGAGGGGGAGCGGGAGGATCATCGCCGCGTGGCCGGTGGCGAATGCGAGCACGAGCTCGGGAAGCGGCAACGACTCGCCGACGGAGTTGAGCGCCGCCCACAGGCACGCAACGTTCCCGACCCAGTAGAGAAGTGACCACTCGAGCGATCGCCGGCCCGTCCGCGACGGGAGCACCTCTCGCACCCACGCTGTCCCGGCGATTGCGTACGAGAGACCACGATGAACGATCGACCCGCCCGCCGCGGTCAGGCCCTCGACGCGTCCAGCCTGCGTGACGAAAGCTGCGGCGGCGAAGCAGAACGGTATTGCGACAAGCCAGGGAACGCTCAGCGCGCGCGGAGCATCTCCCCAGACACCCAGGGCCAGGAGAAGCGCAGCGATCCACGCGCCGACACCGAAAGCGACGTAGAAGAGCGTGTTGAAGCCGAGCACACGCACGAGCGCCTCCCTCTGAGCGAAACGTGCGCGCCGAAAGCACCAGTACGTCGCCGCGAGCGCGCCGGCTCCGCCGGCGGCGAAGACGCGCGTCGCCCCGATACTCGCGAGCATGACGTGCGCGGCCAGACCGTAGCCCGGGTCCGGGCCGTCATCCCAGCGCAACGCCTCGCGGACGACAGCGGCGTATCCGCTGAGAGCCGCCACCTGCGCAACGAAGCACACGAGGAACCAGGTCGAATCGGCTTGAGCGATCGCGTCCCGAACCTCTTCGAATCCGGCCGCCCGCGCGATGAGCGCCCCGACGCCGATCACGAGGAGCGCAGCCACGACGACGCTGAGCACCACCTTCCAGGCCGGAGGAATCGGTCGCCCCGTGGAGGGATCGGCGCTCAATTGTCACCTCTTAGTGCCAGGCACTGTCGAGAGCCGAGCGCACGCCTCGCGGCAAACCCGAGAGCGGCCCCTGCGGCCGCATCGAGCACGTAGTGATTCGCCGTCGCTGCAACGATGAACGACACGAGCGGCGGGTAGGCGTACGCCGCGCGCTTGACCACGCGCGACTCGGTGCGGTCCGCGATCGCCGCGCCCGTGAGAACGGCGAACGCGACGTGCAGGCTCGGCATCGCCGCAACGGGGTTGTAGAGGCGGACGAGAACCGGGTGCTCGAGGTCGAGCCCGCTGACCTCCGACATCGTGTCCACGAAGCCTTCGAGCGCCCGAGGAGGCTCGGTCGGGAACAGCAGGAAGATGGGCTGTGCGGCGACGTACGCACCCTGACAAGCGCGCCGCAGCTCGTGGTACCCGGGATCGCGCCTGCGATAGAGGAGGACGAGCCAGCCGACGGTCAGCGTGACGTTGAAGGCGGCGTACCCGATGTTGAGCCCGTGCACGGTGCGTGGAAAGCGGAGCACCGCGCGCTGCAGCGCAGGCTCGATGCCGATTCCGAGCCGCTCCTGGGCGGCGACGATCCGCTCGGCGTTCCGGCGAGCCCTCGCGCGACCGTCACTCCGCAACACGACAGCCCGAACGAGGAGGTAAAGCCCGTACACGACGAGCGCGAGGGTCACCTCGCGCCTCACCGAGAACGTCCTCACTCGACACCCCGCCAGGTCAGCGGATACACGGCCGCCCAGTGTTCCGCATTCGCGCGGAGCGTCGAAGTCCAGCGATCCGCGAGCTGCTGCAGGAGGGCTTGCTCCGCCTCGACACCGCCGTCTCGATCCGGCGGGTCGAGCCCCGGCTCGATCTCCACCCGCCATCGGCGAAGCGCGACCGGCAGGACGCTGAACGGCACAACGGGAGTCCCGCACAGCCGCGCGAGCGAGGCAACGCCTGCCGGAAGCTCGGCCACGCCGTCGAGGAAACGGACGGGGTACCTGCGCATCCACTCCTTCGCGTAGTCCCCGATAACGAGGATCGCCTGGCCGTCACGAAGCAGGCGAGCCGCTTTCGACGCCGGCTCGGAGTCGTACATGATCTCGAGCCCCACGCGGATGCGAAGACCCTCGACCGCCCATGCAAGCCAGTCGTCGGTGACGATTGCCGTCGTCGGAACCGGCACGATCGCCTTGGGCAACGCGGTCGCCACCTCCCAGCCTCCGACGTGCGTCGAGACCAGCAGGACTCCGCGCCCGTGGGCGAGCGCCGCATCGATGTGCTCGCGGCCGTGGATCTCGGTCGTCGCGCGAAGCTCGTCGGGTCGGGCAAGCGCCCAGAGGAAGTCGGCCGAGCGACGCGCTTCGTTTCGTATCTCCCGCCGAACGAGCGCCTTGACCTCCGGATGCTCCGGTGGAAGTCCAA
>Ga0247727_10009179_pt1 | contig 18055 bp, 17 predicted proteins | sample WisWelCaveWW1625_FD_202498 | JGI IMG/M metagenome (GOLD analysis project Ga0247727, IMG submission 202498) | Biofilm microbial communities from Wishing Well Cave, Virginia, United States - WW16-25 | ecosystem: Environmental > Aquatic > Deep subsurface > Groundwater > Cave microbial mat | place...
CAGCCGTCCGGCGGGGCATTTTTTGTGCCTCTGATGGCCAAAGTCATGGACGCCGAGGCCATCCGCCGCGCGATCACCCGCATTGCCCACGAGATCGTGGAGCGCAATAAGGGGGTGACGGACCTGGCCCTGGTCGGTATCCGCACCCGGGGGGCCATCCTGGCCCAGCGGCTGGCCAAGGAGATCGAGACCATTGACGGCCATCCGGTGCAAGTCGGCCTCCTGGACATCACGCTCTACCGCGACGACCTCTCCCGCATCGCCCCGAACCCGATCGTGCGCGCCACCGACATCGCCTTCGACGTCACCGACCTGCGCTTGGTGCTGGTGGATGACGTGCTCTTCACCGGGCGCACCATCCGCGCCGCGCTCAATGCGCTCAATGACCTGGGACGCCCCACCACCATCCAGTTGGCGGTCTTGATCGACCGGGGCCACCGCGAGCTGCCCATCCGCGCGGACTATGTGGGCAAGAACATCCCGACCCAGCACCGCGAGCGCGTCGCCGTGCGCCTGAACGAGCTGGATGAGGCCGAGGACGTGGTCCTTGAAGTGCCGGTGCCGGAGGCCAGCGCCTGATGGTCATGACTGCTGCACCCCACGCTGCGCAGGCCGCGCACTGGATGAAGAAAGACCTGCTGGGCCTGCAGGAGCTCTCGGCCGAAGAGATCCAGCTCGTGCTGCAGACCGCCGACTCCTTCTGGGAAATCTCCCTGCGCTCCATCAAGAAAGTGCCGGCCCTGCGCGGCAAGACCGTCGTGAACCTCTTCTTCGAGCCCAGCACCCGCACGCGCACCTCCTTCGAGCTGGCCGCCAAGCGGCTCTCCGCCGACATCGTGAACATCGCCGCGCAAAGCTCCAGCCTGTCCAAAGGCGAGACCGTCCTCGACACCGTCCGGAACCTCGAGGCGCTCAAGGTGGACATGCTGGTCATCCGCCACGCCGCAGCCGGCGTACCGCACCTGATCGCCAAGCGCGCGACGTCGTCGGTGATCAATGCGGGCGACGGGGCGCACGAGCACCCGACGCAGGCCCTGCTCGACCTGTTCACGATCCAAGAAAAGCGCGGCCGCATCAAGGGACTGACGGTGGCGATCATCGGCGACATCGCGCACTCGCGCGTGGCCCGGTCGAACATCTGGGGCCTGACCAAGCTGGGCGCCCGGGTGATCGTGTGCGGACCGCCCACGCTGCTGCCGCCGCACATCGAGTCGCTCGGCGTGACCGCGACGCATGACGTGAACGCCGCGATCCGCGACGCCGACGTGCTCATGCTGCTGCGCATCCAGCACGAGCGGCAGGAAGCCATGCTCATCCCGAGCCTGCGCGAATACCGCCTGCGCTACGGCATCGATCGCGAGCGGCTCACCAAGGCCAAGCCTGACGTGCTGATCATGCACCCGGGGCCTGTGAACCGCGGCGTGGAGCTGGACTCGGCCGTGGCTGACGGGCCGTACTCCGTCATTCTCGACCAGGTAACGAACGGGCTGGCGGTGCGCATGGCCGTGCTGTACCTGGTGTCGGGTGCTCCCAAAGTCGACGCTGAGGACGGGTGATGGCGAAGCTGGTGATCCGCGGCGGACACGTGGTCGATCCGGCCAACACGCGCGACGGCCGGTTCGATGTGCTGATCGACCATGGGAAGATCGCGGCCGTGGAGCCGTCCATCCCGGCCAACGGGGCCAAAGCGATTGACGCGACGGGGCAGCTGGTGACGCCGGGGTTCATCGACCTGCACACGCACCTGCGCGAGCCAGGACGGGAAGACAAGGAAACGGTCGAGAGCGGCTGCCGCGCGGCGCTCAAGGGCGGGTTCACCACCATCTGCGCGATGCCCAACACGACGCCGGCCATGGATCAGCGCGGCGTGGTCGACTTCCTGCGGCAAGAGGCGCTCCGCGTCGGCCTGGTGTCGGTGCACCCCATCGGCGCGATCACGCGCGGGCGCGAGGGCAAGGAACTGACCGACTTCGGCGAGCTGTTCGACGCCGGCTGTGTGGCGCTGTCCGACGACGGCAACCCGGTCTGGAACGGGTTCCTCATGCGGCGCGCGATGGAATACGCGCGGATCTTCGACCGGCCGCTGATCCAGCATGCCGAAGACCCCTCCCTGTCGGCCGGCGGGGTGATGCACGAAGGCGTGGTGTCCACGACGCTGGGGCTGCGCGGCATCCCCGCGGAGTCCGAGGCCGTGATCGTGGCGCGCGACATCGCGCTGGCGGAGCTCACCGGCGGCTGGGTGCACTTCGCGCACCTCTCGAGTGCGAAGTCCGTCGAGATGATCCGCCAGGCCAAGCGGCGGGGCGTGCGGGTGACCTGCGAGGTGACCCCGCACCACGTGGCGCTGACCGAAGAGGCGGCCGCCGGATTCGACACCGCGGCCAAGGTGAACCCGCCGCTGCGCACCGAGCAGGACCGCCTGGCGCTGCTCGAAGGCCTGCGCGACGGCACGATCGACTGCATCGCCACCGACCATGCGCCGCACACCGAGTGGGAGAAAGAGGCGGAGTTCGACGCCGCGCCATTCGGCATCAGCGGGCTGGAGACAGCACTCGCCGTGTGTGCCGGGGCGCTGGTCGCCTCCAAGATCATCTCGTGGACCCGGCTCATCGAGAGCTTGACCGCAAACCCGGCCAAGATCGCCGGGGTCAAAGCCGGGACGCTGAGCGTCGGGGCGCCGGCCGACGTCGCGCTCATCGACCCCAAGGCGCAGTGGACCGTGGATCCGGCGCAGTTCGTCTCCAAGGGCCGGCACTCGCCCTTCGCCGGCCACGCGATGACCGGGCGCGTCGTGCGGGTGCTACGGCATGGCGCCGAGGTGCACGGCGCATGAGCGGCGCGTGGCTGGTGCTCGAGGACGGCACCGCGTTCCGCGGGCGGGCGGTCGGCGCCGAGGGCGAGGCGTTCGGCGAAGCGGTGTTCAACACCTCGATGACCGGCTATCAGGAGGTGCTCACCGACCCGTCCTACAAGGGGCAGGTCGTGTGCATGACCTACCCGCACATCGGCAACTACGGCGTCAATGACGAAGACGCCGAGTCGCGCCGGCCCTGGGTGGAAGGCTTTATCATGCGCGAGCTCTCGCCCATCGCCAGCAACCACCGCTCGCAGGAGCCGCTCGAGGACTACTTCAAGCGGCATCACATCATCGCCATCGATGGCATCGATACGCGGGCCCTCACGCTCATGCTGCGCCAGCAAGGGTCCATGCGCTGCGGCATCTCGACGAGCGAGCAGGACCCGGCCGCGCTCTTGAAGCGCGTGCGCGGGGCGCCCGACATCGTGGGCGTTGATCTGGTCAAAGAGGTTACTTGTCCGGCACCCTATGCGTGGCCGCCGAGCGGAGCGCGGGGCAACGGGCCCGAAGTCGTGGTGATGGATTTCGGGGTGAAGTACAACATCTTGCGCGAGCTGGCCGCGTTAGGCTGCCGCGTGGATGTCGTGCCGGCCGCGACCTCGGCCGCCGACGTGCTGGCCCGCAAGCCGGACGGCGTCGTGCTCTCGAATGGGCCCGGCGACCCGGCCGCGGTGACCTACGCGGTCGAGACGATCCGTGGGTTGATGGGCCACGTGCCGATGCTGGGCATCTGCCTGGGCCACCAGCTGCTGGGGTTGGCCTACGGCGGGCAGACGATGAAATTGAAATTCGGCCACCACGGCGGCAACCACCCGGTGCAGGACCACGCCACGCGCAAAGTCGACATCACGACGCAGAACCACAACTTCGCCGTGCAGCTCAACACGATCCCCGGAGGACACGTCGAGGTGACGCACACGAATCTGAACGACCAGACCGTCGAGGGCATGCGCCACAAGACGCTGCCGGTCCTCAGCCTCCAGTATCACCCGGAAGCCGCGCCCGGGCCGCACGACGCGCGGTACTTTTTCCGGCGGTTTCTCGACCTGATGGAGCCGGCCAGAGCGTAAGCGGTCCAACATGCCGAAATTCATCGCAGACGTCCACGTTCACTCGCGGTACAGCCGCGCCTGCTCGAAAGACCTGTCGGTGGCCGAGCTGGCGAAATGGGCCGCGATCAAGGGCATCGGCGTCCTCGGGACCGGCGACTTCACGCACCCGCTCTGGGTCGAGGAGCTGCGCGCTGCGCTCCGCGACACCGGCGATGGGCTCTACGAGCACGCGGGCGTGCGGTTCATGCCCACGTCCGAAGTGAACACGCTCTTCTACCGGGCTGGCCGCGCGCACCAGATCCATCACATCCTGATGGCCCCGAGCCTGGAGACGGTCGAGCGGATCAACCGGGAGCTGGCCTCGTTCGGGGATTTGGCGCTGGACGGCCGGCCGATGCTGCGGATGGAGGCGAAGCAGCTGGTCAAGACGGTGATCGGGGTGGACCCGCGCGCTGCCGTGGTGCCGGCGCATGCGTGGACACCGCATTTCTCGGTGTTCGGGTCGAACTCCGGGTTCGACCGGATCGAGGACTGTTTCGAGGAGGAGACCGGGAAGATCTTCGCGCTGGAGACCGGTCTCTCGTCGGACCCGGCCATGAACCGGCGCCTGAGCGCCTTGGACCGCTACGCGCTCATCTCGAACTCGGATGCGCACTCCGCGCACCGTATCGGGCGGGAAGCCAACCTGTTCGACTGCGAGATGACCTATGACGCGATCCTCGGGGCGCTGAAGACGCGCGACCGCACGAAGTTCCTGTCGACGATCGAGTTCTTTCCGGAGGAAGGGAAGTACCACTATGACGGCCACCGCACCTGCGGCATCCGCTGGGCGCCGTCCGAAACGAAGCAGCGCGGCACGCGTTGTCCGGTGTGCGGGCGCAAGCTGACGGTTGGGGTGATGCATCGGGTCGAGACGCTGGCCGACCGTCCGGAGGGCGCACAGCCGGAGAACGCGATCCCGTTCAAGCGGATGGTGCCGCTGGACGAGATCATTGCCGATGCGCTGGAGGCCGGGGTCGGCACGAAAGGCGTGGAGCGCGAGTATCAGCAACTCGTCCACGCCTTCGGCACGGAGTTCACGGTGCTGCTCGACACCCCCGTAGAGGCGTTGCGCCGCATGACATCCGCGAAGATCGCGGACGGCATTGTGCGCGTGCGCGAAGGCCGCATCGAGGTGGAGCCGGGTTATGACGGCGAATACGGCAACGTGCACATCTTCACGACCGCTGACGCGGTGCAGGCCGCCGGCGAACAACAGATGACCCTCTTCTGATGGATCGCATGGCGCTCTTCGCGCTGGCCGGGGGGATTCCCGCGCTGGGCATGGCGTTTGTCCTGTGGATGGCTGGGGTCGTGAGCGGCCAGGGGCTTGAGGTCGGGCAGGCTGCGTGCCACGAGGCCGGACCGGGCCGCCCGCGTTCGGCACCAGCAGACCACGCAGTTCGCATCGGTCATCCTTGAGCCGCAGGGCGAGGCGGTGGCCGGGGCCGACGTGACATTTCCCGGAGCCTCGCAGTTCGTGTGCACCGCCCGCGCGAAACTGGGGACGCAGAAGCGGTTCAGCGAACGACCGACGCAGGAAGAGGCGCAGGCCGCGCTGGAGGGCCGCCGGACGATGGGCGGCGCGCGGGGCATGCGTGGGATGAGGCGGCGATGGTTCTGAGGGCCCATGCCTAAGCGAACAGACATCAAGAAAATCTTGATCATCGGCTCCGGCCCGATCGTGATCGGGCAGGCGTGCGAGTTCGACTATTCCGGCACGCAGGCATGCAAGGCGCTGCGCGAGGAGGGCTTCGAGGTCATCCTCATCAACTCGAACCCGGCGACGATCATGACCGACCCGGAGACCGCGGACCGCACCTACATCGAGCCGATCAGCGCGGATTTCGTCGAGAAGATCATCGAGGCCGAGCGGCCGGACGCGCTGCTGCCGACGCTGGGAGGCCAGACCGCGCTGAACGTCACCGTGCAGGTGGCCGAGCGCGGGGTGCTGGACCGCTACAAGGTGGAGCTGATCGGCGCCAGCATCGAAGCGATCCGGCGGGCGGAGAACCGCGAGCGGTTCAAGCAGACGATGGAGAGCATCGGGCTGGAGGTGCCGCGCGCCTCGTACGCGCATACGCTCGAGGAGGCCCGCGCGATGGCCGAGGCGATCGGCTTTCCCTGCGTGGTCCGCCCGAGCTTCACGCTGGGCGGCACCGGCGGCGGGGTGGCGTATCACCCGGAAGAGTTTGACCGGATCGCCAGGCTGGGGCTCGACCTGTCGATGATCACCGAGATTTCGGTGGAGGAATCGGTGACCGGGTGGAAGGAGTTCGAGCTCGAGGTGATGCGGGACAAGGCCGATAACGTGGTCATCATTTGCTCCATCGAAAACTTTGACCCGATGGGCGTGCACACCGGCGACTCGATCACCGTGGCCCCGGCGCAGACACTCACCGACCGCGAATATCAGGAGATGCGCGACGCGGCCATCAAGATCATCCGCGCCATCGGGGTTGAGACCGGCGGCTCGAACATCCAGTTCGCGATGCACCCGGACTCCGGGCGGCTCCTGGTCATCGAGATGAACCCGCGCGTCTCACGTTCCTCCGCGCTGGCGTCGAAGGCGACGGGGTTTCCCATCGCCAAGATCGCGGCCAAGCTGGCGGTGGGCTACACGCTCGATGAGCTCTCCAACGACATCACTGAGCAGACCCCGGCGTGCTTCGAGCCGAGCATCGACTACGTCGTGGTGAAGATCCCGCGGTTCGCCTTCGAGAAGTTCCCCGGCGCCGACCCGACGCTGACGATCCAGATGAAGTCGGTCGGCGAAACGATGGCCATCGGCCGCACGTTCACCGAGGCGCTGCAGAAGGGGCTGCGCGGCCTGGAGATCCGCCGCGACGGCTGGGACGCGCCCGGCACCCTGCCGCCGGATGTGCTGCGGCAGAAGGTGGCGACGCCGACGGCGGAGCGGATCTTCTACCTGAAGCAGGCCCTGGCCGCGGGCATCTCGATCGATGAAATCTTCCAGTTGAGCAAGATCGACCGGTGGTTCCTGCGGCAGCTCTACACGCTGCTGCTGGAGGAGGAAGCGATCAAAGCCGCCGCCCCCCAGGCGCAGGCCTGCGCGGACGCGGCGGCCGGCAGCGCGGCGCGCGCGCGCGGCGTCGAGGTGCTGCGACGGGCGAAACAATTCGGGTTCAGCGACCGGCAGCTCGCGCGGCTCTGGGGCGTGGAAGAGCTCACCATCCGCCGCTGGCGCGAGGCCTGGCAGCTCGCGCCATCCTATTATCTCGTGGACACGTGCGCCGCGGAGTTCGAGGCGCGCACGCCGTACTACTACTCCACGTACGAGCAGCCGGTCCTGAAACTGGACGGCCCTGCGCCGGCGGCCGGCCGCACGGCGGCCTCGAGGAAGAAAGTGATGGTGCTGGGCGGCGGCCCGAACCGCATCGGGCAGGGCATCGAGTTCGACTACTGCTGCGTGCACGCGGCCTTTGCCCTGCGCGAGATGGGGGTCGAGGTGATCATGGTCAACTCGAACCCCGAGACGGTCTCCACGGACTACGACACTTCGGATAAGCTGTACTTCGAGCCGGTGACGCTGGAAGATGTGCTGAACATCGTCCGGCGCGAGCAGCCCGACGGCGTGATCGTGCAGTTCGGCGGCCAGACGCCGCTGAACCTCGCGGTCGGATTGGCCCAGGCCGGCGTGCCCATCCTCGGCACGCCGCCGGAGACGATCGACGCCGCCGAGGACCGCGAGAAGTTCAAGCGCCTCATCGATGAGCTGCTCCTGCGCCAGCCGCCCAGCGGCACCGCGCTGACCATGGATGAGGCCAAGCTGACCGCGCGCACCATCGGGTACCCGTGCCTCATCCGCCCGTCGTACGTGCTGGGCGGCCGGGCCATGGAGATCGTGTACGACGACGAGCAGCTCAAGGAGTTCGCGCAGCGCGCCTTCGACGTCTCGCCAGGCTTCCCGGTCCTGGTCGATAAGTTCCTGGAAGACGCGATCGAAGTGGACGTGGACGTGGTGGGCGACGGCAAGGCCTGGGTGATCGGCGGCATCCTGGAGCACATCGAAGAGGCGGGCATCCACTCGGGCGACAGCGCCATGGTGCTGCCGCCGCATACGCTCAGCGACGACACGCTCGGCGACATCCGCTCCGCGGCGCTCAAGCTGGCGGAGGCGTTGCGCGTCGTGGGGCTGATGAACGTGCAGTTCGCGGTGAAGGACGACATCGTGTACGTGCTCGAAGTCAACCCGCGCGCCTCGCGGACCGTCCCGTTCATCTCCAAAGCCGTCGGGCTGCCACTGGCCAAGATCGCCACGCGCGCCATGATGGGCGTCTCGCTGGAGGAGCAGGGGGTGACCGCCGAAGTCATCCCGCCGTTCATGACCGTGAAAGAGTCGGTGTTCCCGTTCTCGCGGTTCGCCGGCGTCGACATCCTGCTCGGGCCGGAGATGCGCTCCACCGGCGAGGTCATGGGCATCGACGAGGACTTCGGTCGGGCGTTCATCAAGTCGCAGCTGGCGGCGGGGCAGCTGCTGCCGCGCGCCGGCACGGTGTTCATCAGCGTCAAGAACCGGGACAAGCGGGCGATCACGCTGGTGGCGCAGCGGCTGGAAGAGCTGGGGTTCCAGCTCACTGCGACGCAGGGCACGGCGAAGGCGCTGCAGCGCTCGGGCTTGAACGCCCGCCCAGTGAAGAAGATCCACGAGGGCCGGCCCAACGTGCTCGACTTGATCAAGAGCGGCCAGATCCAGCTCGTCGTCAACACGCCGTCGGGCCGGCTGCCGCGGGCGGATGAAGTGCAGATCCGCTCGGCCGCAGCGACGCTGGGCATCCCGTGCGTGACGACGATTGCCGGCGCGCAGGCGACGGTCAGCGGCATCGCCGCGCTGCTCAAGCATCAGTTGACGGTCACGCCGATCCAGCGCTATCACCAACTGCTGAAAGCCTGACGATGGCCGACGGTTCCGCCCCTGGGGAGAAGCGGCGGGCGCCCCGCGTGGCGCGCGGGTTCATGGTGCGCTACCGGCGCGCCGGGAGCGGCGGCCAGTGGGCGGTGTCATCCCTGAAGGACCTGAGCCGGGGCGGGGCGCGGTTCAGCGCGGACATCGCGCTGGAACCGGGCGACACGCTCGATCTGCAGCTGATGCTGCCGGTGAGCCGCGACCCGGTGGCGGTGAAAGCGAAAGTGGCCTGGGCGCGCGCCGGGGTGTTCGGCACGACGGAAATCGGCGTGGCGTTCGACGTCGGCGACGGGGCCATCCTTCGGACGCTGGACGCCGCCGTGGCGCAGCTCACCCACAAGAAGCCGTAGGAGGGGATCCCGTGACCAAGGAACGACGGCTTTTTCCTCGCGTGCCCCAGCCGTTCGAGGCCCGGTACCGCCTCGCGGATGAGATGGGGACTTCGTGGCATGGCATGACGCTCGTGAACATCAGCGCCGGCGGCGTGCGGTTTCGCACCGACGAGCTGATCCAGCAGGGTACGCCGCTGGAGCTGCAGGTGCAGCTGCCCGGACTGCGCGAACCGCTCCTTGTGAACGGCCAGACCATCTGGAGCACACTGCAGGCGTCCGGCGTGATGGAAATCGGGGTGGAGTTCGTGAACGTGACGGCGGACCAGCAGCTGCAGATTGACGGCATCGTCCGGTTCCTGCGCTGATGGACCTGCGCGTCCAGCTCGGCAGTCTCACCCTGAACAACCCGGTCCTCGCGGCCGCCGGCACGATCGGCTACGGCGTGGAATTCGCCCGCGCGCTGCCGTTGGAGCGGCTCGGCGGCCTCGTGCTCAAGACCGTCACGCGGCTGCCCCGCGAGGGCAGCCCGCCACCCCGCCTCGTTGAGACGCCTTCCGGCATGCTCAATGCCGTCGGCCTGCAGAATGTCGGCCTTGAGGCCCTGGTGCGGGACAAGCTGCCCGCGCTTGAGCCCTACCGCGTGCCGGTCATCGTCAGCGTCCTGGCGGAAACGCCGGAGGAGCTGACGGATATGGCGGGGCGGCTGGACGCGGCGGCCCGCGCGGACGCCATCGAGCTCAACCTGTCCTGTCCCAACATCCGGCATGCGGGGGCAGGGCACGGGCGCCATGTGCGCCTGGTGGCCCATGACCCTGAGGCGGTAGCATCGATGGTCGCCGCCGCCCGCCGGGCAACGCGCAAGCCCCTGATCGCGAAGCTCACCCCCGATGTCACCGACTTGGTCCCCGTGGCGCAGGCCGCCGAGCGCACCGGGGCGGATGCGCTGTGCGTGAGCAACACGTACGTGGGGATGAGCATCGACCCGGCGACGCGCCGCCCCCGCCTGGGTGCTGTGACCGGAGGCTTAAGCGGCCCGGCAATTCGGCCGCTGACCGTCTACCGGCTATGGTATACTGCACAAACTGTCCGCATTCCCGTGATCGGGCTGGGCGGTGTCGTGCGCGCCGAAGATGCGCTGGAGTTGTTGCTGGCCGGCGCCTCCGCGGTGGCGGTCGGGACCGCGACGTTTGCCGATCCGCGGGCGGCCCTGCGCATTGCCGGAGGCATTGAACGCTACTGCCGCCGGCATCACTTTAAGTCGCTGCAGGCGCTGCGGGAAGCGGCGGACCTCCAGTGATGCGCCGGCGCACGGACCGTCTGATCGTGGCTCTGGACGCGCCCCGGCTTCCCGAGGCGCTGGCTATGGCGCGCCGGCTGCGCGGCGTGGTCCGCACGGTCAAGGTCGGCAGCGTGTTGTTTACCGCCCACGGGCCCGTGGCGATCCGGCGCCTCCGCGCGCTGGGTTTCGGGATCATGCTGGACTTGAAGTTTTTTGACATTCCTTCGACGGTGGCGGCCAGTTGCCGGGCCGCGGTGCGCCACCGCGTGTCGCTGCTGACGGTGCACGCGTCCGGCGGCCGCGAGATGCTGAAAGCCGCCGTCGAGGCGGTTCGCAGCGAGGCGCGCTCCGCGCGCGTGGCGCCGCCGCTGGTGCTGGGCGTGACGGTGTTGACCAGCGTCGGCACCGATGACGGCGCGGCGATGACGCGCCGCGTGCTGGACCTGGCCCGCAGTGCCGTGAAGGCCGGCTGCGACGGGGTCGTCGCGTCGGCCCACGAAGCTGCGGCGCTGCGGAAACGGCTCGGCAAGCGCCCGGCGATCGTCTGCCCGGGCATCCGGCCGGCCTTGTCGCCGGCAGGGGACCAGCGCCGGGTCTGCACGGCCGGCGAAGCCATCGCGCGCGGCGCGGATTGGCTCGTGGTCGGACGGCCCATTACGCACGCATCGCACCCGCAACGGGTGGCCAAGGCACTGCTCATGGAGATGGAGGCGGTGAACGGATGCTGACTCGGGATCAAATCCTCGCAATCTTCCGCAAGAGCAACGCGCTGCAGCGCGGCCATTTCGAACTGTCCTCCGGCCTGCACAGCGGCCACTACTTCCAGTGCGCCCAGGTCATGCAGCACACCAAGCAAGCGGCCATTCTCTGCAGGGACCTCGCGGCGCGGTTCAAAGCCGCCAAGCCGACCGCGGTGATCGGCCCGGCCATCGGCGGCATCGTCGTGGCCTATGAAACGGCGCGGAACCTGGGTGTACGGGCGCTGTACGCGGAGCGCACCGACGCGGAAATGCACTTGCGCCGCGGGTTCCACCTGGACAAGCATGACCGCGTCATCGTCGTGGAAGACGCCATCACCACGGGCGAATCCGCGCGGAAGGTGGTCGAGCTGGTGGAGGCCCTCGGGGCCAAAGTGGTCGGCGTCGGCACGATCGTCGACCGCTCCGGCGGCAAGGTGCGTTTCGCCGGGCACCGGTTCGTGAAGCTCTTCTCCCTCGCGTTTGAAGCCTTCCGGCCTGACAACTGCCCGCTGTGCAGCGAGCACATCCCGCTGCTGCACCCCGGCAGCCCCAAGCGCGGCCAGACAGGGCGGCTGGTCGCCTAACACGGCGCGGAGTCGACGGATAGCCCCGTAATGGTGCGACAGCATTGGCGGGAACGCGCGGGGATGGCCGCCGAGGCACGAGGAGCGCCGCGTACCAGGCCCGCCGGTACGCAAGCGACGAGCAACGATGGCGGACGCCCCGCTCGTCCCGCCCTATTCGGCGTCTCTAGGGAGGCGCCATCTCTGGCGCACTCCTGCGTCGCTCCTCCTCGGCGTACCGCAGACTGGGTACGCCGTCGTCGTCGCTCCTTGGATTGCATCCAGATCTGGCGCCTCCAATGCGTCGCACCATTACGGGGCTATCCGTAATGTCCGTCGCGGTCATCGGCGCACTCGCGGTCTTCGTCCTGGTGAGCGCCGTCTGGGTGGTCACCCTGCACAACCTCTTCCGCGCCGCCCTCAGCCTCGGGCTGGTCCTGCTCGGCGTCGCCGCGCTCTTCATCGCACTGGAGGCGGAGTTCCTCGCCTTCGTCCAGATCCTCGTCTACGTCGGCGCCATCCTGACCCTCGTCATCTTCGCCATCATGCTGACCGCGCGGCTGCAGACCGACCCGTCGGTGTCGGCCGGCCGGCAGCGCCTGCCGGCTGCGGTCGCCTCGCTGGCCCTCTTCGGGTTGTTGGCCGCCGGCACCAGCGGCCTGGTCATCGACCGCGCACCACCACCGCCGGCTCCGCGGCTGGACGCGCTCGGTCAGCGGCTGGTCAAGGAGTTCGTCCTGCCCTTTGAGGTCGTGTCGTTGATCCTCGTCGGCGCGGTGGTCGGCGCCATCGCCGTCGCCGCCCCGAGGAGCAAAAGGCCGGCGCCATGACCGCGACGTCGCTGACGCTGCTGCTCAGCCACGCGCTGTTCTGCCTGGGCGTGTACGGCCTGTTGACCCGGCGGCATGCCATCGGGCTGCTGTTGTCGATTGAGCTGATCCTCAACGCCGCCGCGCTGAACTTCGTGCTGTTCGGCCGCGCCTTCGGCACCGTCGACGGCCAGGCCGTGGCGCTGTTCATCATCGCGCTGGCCGCGTGCGAGGCCGTGGTCGGGCTGGCCGTCATCCTGAGCCTCTACCGTACCGCCAAAATCGTGCTCGCCGACCAAGCCACCATGCTGCGCGGGTAAGGGGATGCACGCCGGAACGCTGGCCGCGCCCGTCACGATCGCCGCGCCCTGGCTCTGGATGCTCCCAGGCCTGCCGCTGGCCGCGTTCACGCTGCTCATCCTCTTCGGGCGGCGCATCGGCCGCCTGAGCGGCTGGCTGGCCGTGGCCGCGCTGGCCGGCTCGTGCGCGATGACCCTGTCGATGGCCGGCGACGCGCTCGCCCTCCGCCGCATGAGCCTGACGTGGGCGTGGCTCTCGACCTCAAACCCCAGCTGGCTCTTCGCGTTGTCCGTCGACGGGCTGAGCTGGATCATGCTCTTCGTCGTCACCACGATCGCCCCGCTCATCGCCACGTACTCGATCGGCTACATGCACGGCGATCCGCGCTTTTCCCGCTTCTTCGCCTACTTCTCGCTGTTCTGCGCGTCGATGATCGGCCTGGTGATGGCCGAGCACCTCGTGCTCCTCTATGCGTGCTGGGAGCTGGTGGGCCTCTGCTCCTACCTGCTCATCAGTTTTTGGTTCGAGAAGCCTGAGGCGGCCGCGGCCGGACGGAAAGCGTTCCTGACCACGCGCGTCGGCGACACCGGGCTGCTGCTGGGCCTCTTGCTGCTGGCCTGGTCCGGCGGCAGCCTGCAGACCCATCAACTCGCCGCGGCCAGCCACACGCTGACCCCGTCGCTGCTGACCCTCATCAGCCTGCTCATCTTCATCGGCGCGGCGGGCAAATCGGCCCAGGTGCCGCTGCACGTCTGGCTGCCCGACGCGATGGAAGGGCCCACGCCGGTCTCCGCGCTGATCCACGCGGCGACGATGGTGGCGGCGGGCGTCTATCTCGTGGCGCGCACGGCGGTGTTGTTCACGCCGCAGAGCTTGGCCGTCGTGCTGGGCATCGGCCTCGTCACCCACCTCTTGGCGGGCACCGTGGCGCTGACGCAGACCGACATCAAGCGGATCCTCGCGTACTCAACACTGAGCCAGCTCGGGCTGATGATGACCGCGCTGGGCATCGGTGCGGTGTCCGCGGCGATGTTCCACCTGTTGACGCACGCCTTCTTCAAGGCGCTGTTGTTCCTCGGGGCCGGCAGCGTGATCCACGCGACGCACGCGCAGGAGCTCTCGCAACTGGGCGGGCTGCGGCGCGCGATGCCGTGGACCTCGACGCTGTTCTTGATCGCGTCGCTCTCGATGGGCGGCTGCTTTCTGCTGAGCGGCTACTGGAGCAAGGATGCCATTCTGCTGGCCGCGGAGGTCGCCTCGCCGTGGCTCATGGGTGTCTTGCTCGTCGGAGCCGGGATGACGGCCGCGTACATCTTCCGTCTCTACCTGCGCTGCTTCCACGGGCCCTCCCACGCCGGGCACCACGCGCCGCACGACCGAGCCGGGCACCCCGCCGCAGGCGGGGTCGGCGACGGGAGTGCCGCAGGGCGAGAGCCCGCGGCCGAGTCGCCCATGATCATGGTCCTGCCGATGGCGCTGTTGGGTCTGGGCGCGGCGGCCGTCGGCCTCGTTGAGTCGCCGTGGTTGGGCCACCCGTTCCTGCGCCTGCTCAGCGACCCGCATGCGCACGAGCACATCGACATCCCCGTGACGCTGCTCTCCGCCGGAGCGCTGGCCGCTGGGATCGCGCTGGCGTGGATCGTGGGCGTGCGGCGACGCAATCCGCTGCCGGAGGCGTTCCACCCGCTCGGCCGCGCGCTCTACACGCTGGCGTTCAACAAATACTATGTGGATGAAGCGTACGAACGGTGGATCATCCGCCCGGCTGTCGCGCTGTCTCAGCGGCTCACGCAGTTCGACCAGCGCGTCATCGACGGCGCGGTGAACGGCGCCGGCGGGGCGGGCGACTGGGTCAGCCGGCTGCAGGCCGCGTTCGACCGGACCGTGGTGGACGGCGCGGTGAACGGCGTGGCCGCGGTCACGCGCCGGTGCGGACTGATGGTGCGCCGGGTGCAGGGCGGTGTGGTGCAGCAGTACCTGTTGATCGTCGTGGTGGCGGTGGTGGCGCTGACCGTCGCCTTCGGATTGTCACCGTAGGACACGCGAGGGAGTTCCATGGTGCTGAGCTGGTTGTTGCTGTGCCCCGTGATCGGGCTGGTCGTGATCCTGGCCTTGCCGCGCAGCGCAGTGCAGGCCATCCGGCTCACCGCGGTCGCCGCGACCGGGGCGGTGCTGTGCATTGCAATCGGTCTGCTCCAGGGATTCGATCCGGCCATCGCCGGTATCCAGTTCCAGGAGCGCGCGGCATGGATCCCGCAGATCGGCATCCATTACTTCCTCGGCATCGACGGGATCAACCTGCCGATGGTGCTCTTGACCGCGCTGCTCGGGCTGCTGGCGTGCCTGAGCTCCTGGTCGATCAGCGAGCGACAGAAAGAATACTTCGCGCTGTATCTGCTGCTCGAAGTCGGCATGCTCGGCACGTTCCTGGCGCTCGACCTGTTCCTTTTCTACGTCTTCTGGGAGATCGTGCTGGTGCCGATGTACTTCATGATCGGCATCTGGGGCGGGGGCCGGCGCGAGTACTCGGCGTTCAAGTTCTTCGTCTACACCCTGGCGGGCAGCCTGGCGATGCTGCTGGCGATCCTAGCACTCTACTTCCGCGCCGGCACGTTCGACATGCTGCTGCTCGCGCAGAAGAGCCGCACGTTCGACCTCGGATTCCAGCAGGTGCTGTTCATCGGCTTCTTCCTCGGCTTCGCGGTGAAGGTGCCGGTGTTTCCGTTCCATACCTGGCTGCCCGACGCGCACGTGGATGCGCCGACGCCCGGCAGCGTCCTGCTGGCCGCGATCCTGTTGAAGATGGGCGGCTATGGGTTCTTCCGCATCGCGTTTCCGATCTGCCCCGACGCGGCGCAGTGGGCCGGGTGGGGGCTGGCCGTGCTGGGCATGATCAACATTGTCTATGGCGCGTTCGTGGCGCTCGCCCAGACCGACTTCAAAAAGCTGGTCGCGTACTCGTCGGTGTCGCACATGGGCTTCGTGCTGTTGGGGCTGGCCAGCCTCACACCCGACGGCTTGAACGGGGCCATGTTCCAGATGGTCAGCCACGGCCTGATCACGGGCGCCATGTTCCTGCTGGTCGGCGTGCTGTACGAGCGCACGCACACGCGCGAGCTGTCGGCCTTTGGAGGCTTAGGCGTGCGGATGCCGCGCTACGCCGGGTTCCTGATCTTCTTCAGCCTCGCGTCGCTGGGCCTGCCGGGCCTGAGCGGATTCGTGGCGGAGTTTCTCTCGCTGTTGGGCGCATTCGGCCCGTGGCGGTGGCAGACCGCGGTGTCGGTGCTGGGCATCGTCATGGCCGCGGCGTACATGCTGAAAGTCATCCGCCAGGTGCTGCTCGGTCCGTTGAACCCCAAATGGGCGAACCTCCCGGACATGACCTGGTGGGAGTGGTGGACGCTCGCACCCTTGATGGTCTGCACGCTGGCGCTGGGCGTGTACCCGCTGTTGCTGCTGAAGCTGCAGGAAGCCTCGATGCAGCAGCTGATCGCGCACGTCACCGGGCGGCCGTGAGCGCGTGAGCCGGGCAGGGGCAGAGGGGCATGGCGACCGTTCTGTTCGACAGTCTCAAGGCGTGGTGGCCTGAGGTGATCCTCAGCGCGGGGGCGATGGCGGCGATCATCGCCGGGGCGTGGACCCGGCGCGCGCAGCCGGCCCTCGGGCTGGCCTGGGCGACGGTGTTGGCCGCTGCCGCGGCACTCCTGCGTGCTCCGGTGCCGGCACCCACCGACGTGTTCTTCGGCCTGATCGTCTGCGACCCGTTCAGCCTCGCGTTCCGCTGGATCGCGCTCGGCGTCACCGCGCTCGTCGTGCTGATCAGCGGCGCGTCGTCGCGCGACGTGGAGCCCGGCCGGCGCGGGGAGTACTTCGGGCTGGTGCTCTTGATCGGCGTCGGGCTGATGCTCATGGCCGAAGCGAACCACCTGCTCATGGCGTATGTGGCGCTTGAGCTGGTCAGTTTGAACTCCTACCTGCTGGTGGGATTTGTCCACGACCAGCGCTCAGCAGAGGCCGGCTTGAAGTATTTGCTTATTGGTGCGTTGTCGTCGGGCCTGATGCTCTTCGGCATGTCGCTACTGTTCGGACTCACCGGAGAGCTCTCCTTTCCCGGATTGCTTGCCGCGGCGCGCGGAATGGCCGATGCGCCTCCGGCAGCGCTCTCGATCTCGGTCGCCCTCATGTTCGCGGGGCTGGCGTTCAAGGTGTCGATGGTGCCGTTCCACCTGTGGACCCCCGACGCCTACGAGGGGGCACCCCTGCCGATTGCCGCCCTGCTGTCCGTCGGTCCAAAGGCCGCAGGCTTAGCACTCCTGCTGCGCGTCGTCGCGGTGCTAGACCCGGTGTGGCATGTCTGCGCGCCCTGGGTCTGGGGCCTGACGATCATCACCATGACGCTGGGTAACGTGGTGGCGCTGGTGCAGACGAACATCAAGCGCCTGCTCGCCTATTCCACGATCGGGCAGGTGGGGTATTTGCTGATCGGGGTCACGGTGGCCGGGCCGACCGCTCAAGACGCGCTAGTCGTCTACCTCGTCGCCTACCTGTTCATGAACCTCGGCCTGTTTGCGTGCGCCCAGGCGGTCGTGGAGGAAACCGGGAGCGAGTCCTTAGAGGCATTTGCCGGGCTCGGCCGTCGCTCCCCTGGCTTGGCGCTCTTGTGCGCGCTGTTCCTGCTGTCGCTGGCCGGGTTGCCGCCGCTGCTGGGTTTTTTCGGCAAGTTTCTGCTCTTCGGGGCGGCGGTCAAGGCCGGCCAGGCCGGCCTGGCCATCGCCGGCATCGCCAACAGCGCCATCGCGCTTTACTACTACGTGAATATCCTCCGGCTCATGTACGTGGCGCCGGCACCCCAGGGACGCCCCGTGCGCCTGACGCGGTCGCTGCGTCTGGCCGCCGTGCTGTGCGCCCTAGCGACGGTTGGGCTCGGCCTGGCACCCGGGTGGCTGCTCCAGGCGGTGAGCGCCTCCCGGGCGATGAATCTGCTATAGCCGCCCGGACGGCTGTGCTATAATTTGCCCACTTGCGAGTCGCTATGCGCTCTGAACTGCCGACACAACTGCGGCAGGCCGGGCTCTTGACAGCCATCCCCTTCGTTCTATTGGTCGGTCCCGCGATTGGCTATTACCTCGGCACGGCCCTGGATCATCGCTGGTCCCA
>Ga0247727_10009180_pt1 | contig 18054 bp, 15 predicted proteins | sample WisWelCaveWW1625_FD_202498 | JGI IMG/M metagenome (GOLD analysis project Ga0247727, IMG submission 202498) | Biofilm microbial communities from Wishing Well Cave, Virginia, United States - WW16-25 | ecosystem: Environmental > Aquatic > Deep subsurface > Groundwater > Cave microbial mat | place...
TACATACACGAACGAAATGACAAGTCCGATTCCGATTTGCAGAGCCGTTCCTCCGCGGGTTTTGCGTGTCGAAACCGAAAAGCCAATGAGTGTCAGGACAATGGCTGCAAACGGATAAGCAAAACGTTCATATTTTTCCATGACCAGATCCTTGAGAATATCTGAACCGCGTTCCGCTTCCAGGGCAATGTACTTGTACAATTCGTCAAGCGGCAAACTCTCAGCGCGCAATTCCTTGATGAAGATGTCGTCAGGTGTCAGGAGGAAAGTTGTGTCAATTTCCTTTTGAAAGACAAGTTGTTCTTTTCTGCGTTCCAGAACACGGCGATTGCAATTGGTCAGTTTCCAGGATTTTGTCGAATCTTTCCAGGCTATTCTTTCGCAATTGATCTTCTGAACAATATCACTTCCGATCATTTTTTCCATCGAGAAATTGTATCCTTCATTGATGAGCTGGTTGTAGGAGAATATATACACGAATGATTGGCTGTTCTCGGCCGGGTTAGAAGCAATCTTCCGGTGAATGTCCATGTCATTCATGACCCGCTTGTCTTTGAAATATTCATATTCAAAGTTGATCCTTTCTTCGGTTGCCACGGGGACGAGGAAGGCATTCATATAGAAAGAGAAAATACCCAGGATCACAGCAGCGATCCCATAGGGAAGCAAAAGCCGCCAGTAACTGATTCCACTCGTGAGAATTGCGATGACTTCGGTGTTCTGCGACAGGCGGGAGGTGAAGAAAATCACCGCAAGAAAAATGCAGATGGGACTCAGAAGATTGCCGTAGAAAAGACAGAAATCCGCATAGTATTCAAATACCAGCAGCTGGATCGGAGGTTTCTTTTCAATGAAAGTGTCAATCTTTTCGCTGATGTCAATCACGATGGAAATGACAAGGAATATCATCACGATGAACACAAAGGTTCCGATGAATTTGCGGATGATATACCAATCCAGTTTTTTCAAATTCGTTTCATATTACAACCGGCGATTCAGCTGATTTGATATTTCATTTTTCCAAATCATGAAATTCCCAGATTCGATCCGGCTCCTGGCTTCCCGCATCAGGTGACAATAAAAATGCAGGTTGTGGACGCTGGCAATCTGCATTCCCAGGATTTCATTGGACCGGAACAGGTGGTGAAGGTAAGCTCTGCTGTGCTGCCGGTCGAGCGCAAGTTCCGAATTCTCATCTACCGGATTGAAATCCATTGCATATTTGGCATTTTTCATATTCCGGATTCCCTCCCAGGTGTAAATCAGTCCATGCCGCGCATTCCGTGTCGGCATGACACAATCAAACATATCAATTCCCAGGGAAATACATTCCAGCAGGTTTTCAGGCGTTCCCACGCCCATCAGGTATCGCGGTTTCTCCCGCGGCAGAATTTCGCATACTGCAGCGGTCATCTCATACATCAGTTCGGCCGGTTCGCCGACTGACAATCCGCCAATGGCATTGGCTTCAAATCCCATTTCGGCAATGGCGGCCGCCGATTCTTTCCTCAGATTCCGGAATACGCTTCCCTGAACAATCGGGATCAGCTCTTGCCGCCGGTCATATTTGGATGAAGTTCTGTTGAATTCGTCCTGGCATCGTTTCGCCCAGGCATGTGTGAGCCGCAAGGAACGCCGGGCATAATCTTCATCACATGGATATGGAGCGCATTCATCCAGCACCATCATGAACTCCGAACCAATGATTCGCTGAATTTGCACCACCGATTCCGGTGAAAAAAAATGCGGCGAGCCGTCGAGGTGTGAACGGAAAGTCACGCCTTCATCTGTGATCTTCCTTTGAGCTGCGAGGCTGTACACCTGGTAACCGCCGGAGTCGGTGAGAATGGGCCCTTGCCAGTTCATGAAAGGATGGAGTCCGCCGGCAGCTTCCAGGACTTCAGTTCCGGGACGCAAAACCAAATGATAGGTGTTTCCCAGAATGACCTGAGCACCGATATCGTTTGCCAATTCCTTTTGCCCTACAGCCTTGACAGTACCCGCCGTACCGACCGGCATAAAAACCGGAGTTTTTATCGTATGATGACCACAATGCAACAAACCGGCACGTGCCTGAGAGGATGAATCAGAATGCAGGATTTCGAATTTCATCCGGTACGCTTCCGGAACAGTCCGGCCTTGTTTTCACGTCCAAGCCACAACCGCTTAATATTAAATCTGTGAGTATATGAAATCAACAGAAATGTAAGCAATCCGATCAAAGGCCATACAAGTTCAATGTCCTTTCCGTTTTTGATGTTGGAGATCAGTACAAATGCCGGAAAAGCAAGTGTTCCGAGAAGGGAACCAAGACTGACATACCGGGTTGTGAACAACACGAGGGCAAAAACACCGGCGCATACCAAAGCCGCCGGCAGGTTCACCACAACCATAGTTCCAAAAAGGCAATTGACTCCCTTTCCTCCCCGGAAACCGGCAAAAACCGGAAATACGTGCCCGGCAATGGCCACCAATCCGAATGTGAATTGCCTCACTTCCATTTCGACCTCCGATCCCGTAAATAAATATTGTATATCTATAAAGTTCTTCTCCATGAAGACAGGAATCTGCGTAGCGAGAATTGCCTTTCCAATGTCAATCAGTTGCGTCCCGATCCCTGCAGCTACGCCGAAGTTGCGGAACATATTCGTACTTCCTGCATTGCCGCTTCCGTATTGCCGGATGTCGCTCCGGTAGAAAATCTTGCTGAAAATGACCGCGGTAGGAATTGAACCGAGGAAATAAGCAATCGAAAAAATCCAGATGGAATTCAGAAACGTCATATCCGGGATGCGAAATATCCCTTGGAATTTAATGTGGAAGGAGAAACAAAAGCGAACGAATGTGCAGCCAATTACTTATCTGATTCTCCCATCACGGGATCAACCGAGCCGATCAGCACCACGGTATCGGCAAGCATCGCGCCTTCCATGATTTTTTCGAGACCCTGAAGATTCGTCAAAGAAGGTGAATTCATCTTTGCTCTCCAGGGTGAGCCGGTGCCATCGGAAATGATATGAAATCCCAATTCTCCTTTTGGAGATTCAATCGCATGATACACCTCAGCTCCTTCCGGAGGAATTACGCCGACATCGGTCATCATGAAATCGTGAATCAACCCCTCCATCGAATAATATACTTCATTCTTCGATGAATAAGTTTGTTTGGCATCGTCAACCCGGATATCGCCACGAGGCATTTTGTCGAGGCATTGCTCCACAAGGCTGGCGGAAATTTCCATTTCGTCGAGTCTGACAAGGAAACGCGCCCAGCAGTCGCCTTCGTTTCTTATGACAATGTCCCAATCGAGTTCGTCATAAACCAGGTAGGGTTCAAAATCGCGGATGTCAAAAGCAACACCGCTTCCACGGATGGAAGGCCCGCTCAGGCCATAGGCGATTGCATCTTCCTTGCTGAAATAGCCGACACCGTCCACGCGGCGGATGAAAATCGCATTCTTCGCGAGCATCTTCCTCCAGCCTTTGAGTTCTTTCCTGAAATTTTTGATGAATTTTCTGATTCGGGTAAAAGTATCTTCAGTGACATCGAACTGAATTCCGCCAATCCGTGAATGACTTACTGTAAATCTGACACCCGCCATCTTGTCGAAAATGTCATACAGGTTTTCGCGCTCCCTGAACGTCCACATGAACATGGAGATTGCACCGGTATCCATCACCATCGTTCCCATCCAAAGCAAGTGGGCGGAGATGCGTGAGAGTTCGCAAGCCATCGTCCGGATATATTGCGCGCGGGGGGGGGCTTCAATTCCGCAAAGTTTCTCTACCGCAAGACACCAGCTTACATTGTTAGAATATGGCGAGAGATAATCCATGCGGTCGGTGTAGGGCATGAACTCCTGGTAGGTTTTGTTTTCTGCAATCTTTTCAATCCCGCGATGCAGATATCCGATGTCGAGTACACATTTCCGGATCAGTTCGCCATCGAGCTTCAGGACGCAACGCAACACTCCGTGTGTGGCGGGATGCTGCGGGCCGAGATTCAAGGTCATTTCTGTCCCAAGTGGGTCATATTCAGAGACTTCCACAGAGGTATGTTTGTCCTCAAGTCTCCGGTAGATCGCCTCCTGGTGTTTCGGAAAGAAGGAAGAATCGCCAATCAGGCCTTTTTGCGCAACGATGCTTTGGTCCATAAACACAATTTAAACACTGCCAATTTAGCAAAATCAGACTGATTCCCGCCTGCTTCTTCAGGCAGGTGCAGCAGTCACAAGTGCAGTCCGTTCTTTCTTTTTTCCGGCGAAACCCCAATAGAAAATGAGAAGCGAAAAGGAGAGGAAATTGATCAGCAGTTTCAGAGCGGAATTCATTTCAAGGCCGGTGACAAATCCTTCCAGACTTCCGGAGATCAACAGCCAAAGAGCAATTGCGATGACGATCTGAACAGCTTGTGTTCCGGATTGTCTGAGGCTGTCGCCAAGAGGTAACGATCCGGGGAAGAGCAATCCGCGTGCGATCATGAATCCGGCACCCGCCGAAAATACAATCATGGTCAGTTCGATCATTCCATGCAACAATACGGTATTCCAGAATTCAAATATGATGTCATGCCGGTAGAAAATGTGAAAGAAGGCACCAACCATCATGCCGTTGGTCGCCAGGACATAAAAAGTCACAAGCCCCGCGAAGATTCCACCGGCGAAACAGAAAAAAGCAACCCGTATGTTGTGAAAAGCGATTCCTGAAGACATCATGGATTGCATGGGCGAATCATAGACAGCAAACGGATCGCCGGAACGGATGTTGGATTCGGTCTGGTTGATGTACATCGAATTGTCTGCAAATGCTTCTTCCGGCTGGGTAAGACTGAAACTGAGAAAAATGCTTTCGCCTTCTTCCATGTATTCAGCTCCCAGGAATCCCGTGAATGCGAACAATACGAATATGGATAATGACAATGCAAAAGGAGGAAAATTTTTTCTGAACAAATTGGGAACGGTACGGAACAACCACGGAATTGCAAGTCTTGCTTTCATGGTTCGCCGGCGGTAAATGATGGCATGGGCCTCGGCAACCAGCCGGTTGAGGTAGCCGGTAATATCATGCGCGGGAAAAAATGTGCTGGCATAAGAATAATCAGAAGTTACAGCACGGTACAATTTGGTGAGTTGCCGGAATTCCTTTCCGTCAGGTTTTGCGCCGGTCCGCAATTTTTTGAGCAGCGCTTCCAATGCAGTCCAGGAAGGCGAATGAACCGAGATGAAACGGGTTGCATTCATTTCTGATTGTCCTCATCCTTGTCGCGGTTGCGGTAATGCCTCAGAACTTCCTTCATGATCGCCTCAGCAGCTTTATGAGCTTCCCGGTTGTCAGGATTCAGGGCATGTCCGACGAGACTTCTTAATTCCGGATGAAGGTTCAGTTTGTTGCGTTCGATGAGGGGACGAATCAATTTCACAGATATTCGATTCCGGTCTGCCGTCTTCAGGTCTTTGTATATGGAAATGTATTCCATCAGGAAATTAAATTCTTCCGGTTCTGCGAAGAGATCCTGTTTGAATCCGGTAAATACCGGTTTGTCCTTGTATATAAAGTTTTTCGCTGATTGTGTTTTTGCTTCCTTTACGACGACGGTCCCGGCAAGGTGGTCTCCGAATCTTTGCGTTTCCTTGCTGAAAATCAGGGAAAGTGTACCGATGGCATATTGAAACGGGAACATACAATCAACAATACGGAATATGTTACGCAGGACAATCGAAGTGAATTCGACCGGCGTGCCATTGTCCTGAAGCACCCGGATGCGCAGGAGTCTTTTGCCGGGAGTTTGGCCATTCATAATGCTTTCAAACAAAATGAAATATCCGCCGAGCATGAAGGCAATGGAAACGAATGCAATGGCTGCAGCCAGTAAGAAATCAGCATCTGCACCCCAGTTCGACATGAACCACCCAGCCACACCGCCGATGGCCGCCATCATGACCATCAGAATGAGAAAATCGAAAAGGTAGGCGACCATCCGGGTTCCCGGGCCGGCCAGTTCATACTGAAAGGAGATGTTCTCCGGGGTTTCAATGCTGATGATGGAATATGCCGTTGCGGATGGATTCATGAAATGCCAAATTCAGAAATCAATGCAAAGAAGGCAAGCCGGAAAAAATCACAGGACAATTTCCCGGCTGTACAATCCGAAATCTTCGTCCTGATTGGAGCTGAGAATGATGATCCGGGATGCGGAATTGGTCCGGATGATCTGGTGAATGAATTCGCGGTTTTCACGGTCGAGATTTCCCGTGGGTTCATCAAGCAAGAGGAGTGAGGCATGAGAAAACACAGCCAGTCCGGTTTTTAAGCGTTGAAGCATTCCGGATGAGAAATCACGAAGGATTTTCCGCCGCTGTTCTCCAAGCCTGAGTTCGCCTGCGAGATCATGAACGGAAGGCAATAGACATTTTTTGAACCGGAAATGCAATTCCACGTTTTCATCCATCGTAAGGTCTGCATGCAGATCTATGGCGGGCCCGGCCCAGGCGAAATAGCGGTACCAATCACTTTGATCCAGGTTTTTGCCTTCTGCCTGGAAATTGATTTCACCTTCTGTCGGTCCAAGCTGCCCCGCAATCATCCGCAACAGCGTTGATTTTCCGGAGCCATTGGCGCCGCGAATGAGCAATTGCTCTCCGCTTTGCATGTCAAACGAAACGTTTCGTACCGCCCATTGCCGGAAGAACTTTTTTCCGATGCCACGTACCGAAAGGGAAATGGAAGAGAGGTCTGCCACGATTCAATATTAAGAAAACCTGTCAGGTCTTTAAGACCTGACAGGTTTCCATGTTGACGATATGATTTTCTCAGTTTAAAGCCGGATTCTCCGGATAGTTGGAAATCAGCTTGTGCTTCTTCCCCATGCTTTGCAAAATGTCTTTCCACAACTGATCCGGGTCAGGAGTGAATGCAAATTTTTTGGAAGGAGGGGAAAGAATCCATGATTTCAGATTCATCTCTTCTTCCAGTTGCTTCGGCGCCCATCCTGAATATCCCAGAAAAAACCGAACCTGCCCACCGTGAACTTTGTTCTCGCGAACCAGAGCTTTTAAGCGGTCAAAATCCCCCCCCCAATAAATTCCTCCGGCAATCGGTATGCTCTCCGATTTCAAATCTTCTACCGTATGAATGAAATGCAGGGTTTCCTGTTGTACAGGTCCGCCAATGTACAGGTGGCAATCAATCTGCGGAAAATCCTCGAGGACATCGTTCAGCCTGATTTTTGTGGGCTGGTTGAGGACGAATCCGATGGATCCGTCATCATTGTGTTCCGTCAGCAGAACGACTGCCCGGCGGAAATTCTGGTCGGTGAGGAAGGGTTCCGAAAGCAAGAACGAGCCTTTTTTTGGTTTGTAATCCGGCGTTTCCACTCTGGTTATTTTTGAATTCAATTCAATGTTTCACTATTCAATGTAAGGCCGCACGTATTTCCAGTTCATCCACAACTTTTGATTCCATTTCTATCCATTGATCAAGCCGCCGGTAAACACGGTCAGATTCAAAATATGTTAACGCCATTCCTGTAAAGATATTTCCGTGTTTGGCTTCTGAAGCCCAAAGCCGATGATAGAAATCTTTCAATTTTCCGGGCGGCAGCGCCAGGTAAATCAGCCTGAATCTTTCCGCACCGCGGCATTCCACAACTGAAGCCACCAAAAGGCGGTCGAGAAAGCGATTTTCAATTCCGTTGTCCATCAAAGCCAGCAGTGCCGTGATGTAAGGATCTTTCTTCATCTCAGCCGGAAGCGGAACGCCTCTTTCATCCATTACAGCGACAACCTCGGCGAAATGTTCCAACTCCTCAATTGCCGTTTCAATCAACAGCGGAATGATTTGCCGCCGATCCGGGTACTTGGCAACCAGGCTCATCGCCATTCCGGATGCCTTTCTTTCGCAGTCGGCATGATCCTGCAGGAAAGAATCGAAATTGTCCATTACCGTCGTCAGCCATTCCGGCTTGCTTGCTACGATAAGGTCATTGGAAACTTTCATCTTTTGGATTCTGTCTGTGAAGTAAAGAAAATGGATGGACCTCTTGTAAACAACAGTATTTCCTTCCGCAGTTGTAAGGGATTTGCCGTAATTTTCCAAAAAACCGGTGATTTTACGTCCCGGCTTAAGACCTTTTCCACATACAGATTTCCCCCGATGATCTGGTTTAAACCCTACGAATTGAACGAAATCCGCCTCAGGAACGAAGTGCAGATGATCTCTTATCTGGGTATCCGCGTTACCGAACTCGGAGACGATTTCCTGGCCGGAACCCTTCCCGTTGACAACCGGACCAGGCAACCTTTCGGCCTCCTGCATGGCGGAGCTTCCGTTACCCTGGCAGAAACCCTGGGAAGCCTCGGCGCAAACTTAGTTGTTGATTCCGCAAAGTTTTACTGCGTCGGACTGGAGATCAATGCCAACCACGTCAGATCAGTCACTGAAGGACTCGTCACCGGAATTGCGAAACCCGTTCATATCGGAAAACGAACTCACATCTGGGAAATCCGCATCAAAGGAGAATCGGATGAATTGGTTTGTGTATCACGTCTGACGATGGCGGTCCTTCCCCGTCAGGCAAATCAATAGATAGAGCGAATCACTGATTTGAGGGAACCTCTAAAAACTGCGAATTTCTTCGTTGGGCTCCAAGTGAAAATGCTCATTTACCTCAGTAAACTCCGCTTTTCACTTGCACGCCCGCCTCGAACTTCTGTGTTTTTAGAGGTTCCCTTGATCATTCGCCGGAGCCAATCCCTTATTCGACCAAAACACCTTCCGTGAGAATCAATGTCTGGTTCCGGCCGTCATATTCGCTGACTGCACCCGAAACCTTCCGGAATGATTTTCCTATTTCGACATTTGTCACCTTTTCCTTCATCTGGATCAGAATGGCAGATCTATTGGACATGAATTTGAATTCATCCTTTGATTGCGACAATTCCGCTTCTCCATGAATCGTAACAACTTTGCCTTTCCATGCCTGCATGCCGCGAAGAATGTCGGCCGCATTGTAGGGTCCGCCGGTACCAATGTTTTTCGGATCCAGGTCGGCGGCTGGCGGAAGGTCATTTTCATAAGCTCCGGCATATCTTGCCAGGTCCAGGATCAGGATGTTGTTGCCTTCCATCGCGAGACCACGGAGAATTACATATTCCGTTTTGGCGTTTTTCATAAATGATTCTTCCGCTCCCATCGCAAATGTTACAGCAAGCACTTCCGTCGAGTCTCCCGGAACTTTGAAACGTTTCGCCGGATGGCCCTCCATTCCGCCTCCCAACCAGGCAATCACAGCAGCCGTATCCCGGGACCATCTGAACGTCCATTCGCGGTAAGATTGCAGCATATTCGCCGGATTTACCACATCATCCGCTTTGATTGACCAGGGGACTAAATTCCGGTCCGGCGGCAATTGCGAAGAAGCAGGTGGAAGGATATTCCCGTTTTCCTTTCCCGGGTCACCGCAGGAAGAGAAGAAAAGCAAAATGATCATGATCGGGAAAAGCGAAATGATATTTCTCATCGAAGCCGGTTTCTCAATTGTCATATAAAATTGATTTTGATCGGTATCTATTTTCTTAATATCTCAGGGCCATCGTTGGCAGGTGAATTGACAAGTTTTGATACTTCTTCCGTCATCATGCCAATGGCCGGGAAAGGACGAAGAAGTTCTGAGAGTTCTTCCGGGGAAATGGATACATCGAGCCACTTTTCGCGGTCCCCGGCGGCAATGATCACGGGCATCCGGTCATGGATTGCGGCGCAAACTTCATTTGGTGTGGTCGTCAGAATTGTAAAACTCCTGATTTCTTTTTCTTCCGCATCTCTCCATGATTCCCACAATCCGCCAAATGTAATCAGTCGTCCGTCATCAAATGAAATCCGCGTCGGGATTTTTCCGCCTGTGATTTTTTTCCATTCGTAAAATCCATCCGCCAATACCAGGCATCTTCTTTTCCTTGCAGCTGTCCGGAAAGAGTTTTTTTCCAGCATGGTTTCTGCTCTTGCATTGATCATTCTATTTCCGATGGAATGATCTTTTGCCCAGGAAGGAATCAATCCCCAGCGATACAAACTGATTTCATCGGGGCGGTCGGATGATACGACGGGAAGCAACTGGGTCGGAGCCATATTGTACCTTGGTTTGATAGCCAATTCGGGCATGTCCATAGCAAGTGCCAGGGCAATCTTGTCCATCGGAAGATACAATGAATAACGACCGCACATGCCCGAAATTAAGGGATAATATGCTATTTGACTTGTGATGTGCGAATTCAATTTGAAGCGTACTCTCCGGATCATTCCCTCGCTTGGCTGGATGGCATGCATCATTTACCTGTCCATGCAGTCAGGAAGCGAATCCGGTGAATTGACAAAGCAATTTCTTGGTTTCCTGGAAAAAAATGGGATAAATCTGTCTTTGGCTTTTGGCGAATATGCCCCGGTTTTCATCCGGAAATCAGCGCACTTTTCTGAATACTTTCTGCTATCACTCCTTATTTTGATTGCGACTCTCAACCTGAAAAGGAAATGGTCTTTGACTATGGTTGCCGGAATGGTTTTTTCGGTAGCGGATGAGTGCATCCAAAGTATTGTACCGGGGAGAGTGGCCTCCATCGGTGATGTGGTACTGGACAGCATGGGACTGGCATTTGGGATCACGTGCTTCTGGCTGATCCGGAATTTGCATGCCAAAGCCAAACGGGAATTGAAGCCGGATGCTGCGAAAATCAAATGCCTTTCGCTTTAGCCGGCAGTTCGGGTATATTTGTCACCGGGTTTGCAAACCAATGCGGGAATCAGAATGGAAGACTTTCTGAGGCAGATCAGGGAAGCACGGCGGGATTATGAAGGGCCTGAGCTGGACGACAAACAGGTACCTTCAGATCCGATGGTGCTGTTTGGCGCCTGGCTGGAAATTGCAAATGAAAAAGAAAAACCGGAACCCCTGGCCATGACTCTGAGTACAGGTCAGGCGGGAAGTCGGATTTCTGCACGGGTTGTATTGCTTCGCGGCCTGGATCATGATGGCTTCAGATTTTATACGAATTATCTCAGCCGGAAAGGCAATGAGATTGAAAATAATCCGCTCGCGGCCCTGACGTTTTTCTGGCCGGTCATGAGCCGGCAGGTTCGAATCGAAGGAAAACTTGAAAAAGTGCCGGCAAAAGAATCCGATGAATATTTTGCGAGCCGTCCGCGCGGAAGCCAGATCGGGGCATGGGCTTCGGTCCAAAGCGAAGCAGTAGCATCCCGTGCAGTTCTGGATCGCGAATATTCCCGCGTGGAAAAATTGTACGACGGAAAAGATATTCCCCGTCCGCCGCATTGGGGGGGGTATATTCTGACACCGGACCGGATCGAATTCTGGCAAGGCCAGCTCAATCGCCTTCATGACAGGGTTCTTTACAATCTGCAAGGCGGAAAATGGGAAATCCTCCGACTTTTTCCCTGAGTTTCTTTCCTGAACTTCAGAATCCAAATCCTGAACTGGGGATGGTTGTGGTAATTCCCTGCCACGATGAGCCAGACCTGATATCAAGCCTTGAATCTTTGCATCGGTGCATCCGGCCTGAGTGCGCGGTGGAAGTGATAGTCGTCATCAATTCCGGGGAACAGCATGGGCAGGATGTCATGAACCGGAATCGCGGCACAATGGAATTGGCAAGCAAATGGATTGCGGAACATAGGGAAGACCGCCTGACTTTTTTTACGATTCTGGCCGAAAATCTTCCTGCAAAATTTGCCGGGGTCGGACTGGCACGGAAAATCGGAATGGATGAGGCATCCAGACGTCTTGAGCAGACAAATCCCGGCAATGGGATTGTCGTTTGTTTTGATGCGGATTGTTCATGTGATCCTGACTATTTTACCGCAATCGAAAATGCTTTCCGCGACAATCCGAAAGCTCCGGGGGCTTCAATTTATTTTGAGCATCCGCTTCATGGCGACAGCGCCGGGATCATTCGCTATGAATTGTTCCTTCGTTATTTTGTACAAGCATTGCGGTGGTCCGGTTTTCCTTTTGCTTTTCATACGGTCGGATCGGCGATGGCAGTCAGATCGGGAGTGTACCGGGCAGTGGGGGGAATGAACAAGAAAAAGGCAGGGGAAGATTTTTATTTTTTGCACAAAGTCATGCCGCGCGGCCATTTCCTGGAAATCAATTCCACAAGGGTAATTCCTTCGCCACGGGTTTCGCACCGGGTACCCTTCGGTACGGGAAAAGCTATGGCAGATTGGCAAAACTACCGAGATGAGGTATATCCGGTTTACAATTTTCAGTCATTTCGTGACCTGAAAATTTTCCTGTCAAAAATGGAATCGGAATTATTCAGATGCCGGGCCGGAAAATATGAAGCTTTTCTTGATTCGCTTCCGGCTTCGGTTGTGGCTTACCTGTCTCAGCGCGGTTTTATGGATAAAATCGTTGAAATTCAGAATAATTCGCGTCATATGGATTCCTTCCGGAAGCGATTTTACGCCTGGTTTGACGGATTGGCAGTCTTACAATTTTTCCATTTTTCCCGCGAAAATGCCTGGAAATCAAAGGGTTTGGAAATTTCTGCAAATGAATTCCTGGAATCCGCCGGACTACCCGTTTCAACCGGAACTGACTTGCTGGATATTTTATGCATTTTCAGGCGTTTGGACCGGGAAAACTGATCAGCGGTGGGTCGAAAATTTATTTGTCCACATTTTTGATCCGTCTATACCATACTTTTCCACTTTCAACGTGAGAAAATTTGTTATTAATCATTCATTCTTCTGTCTTATCTTCGAAATCGTTTTTTGAACAACAATCCAACAACCCAATCCGTAAAGTTTCAGCGGCAATCCGGATAGGCAATCCGGAATTTTATTTTGGCCTTTTGATTCAGTGCGGGTTCATTACTGAAAAAGCCATGAAGCAGTACCTTATTGACTGTGACCTGCCAACAAACCTGACCGCCGAATTCATTTCCCTGATTCCGAAACACCGGGAACAGGTAGATGGGCAATTCGCTACCGGTAAAATCACGTCCTACACGCTTTCACAAGACCACTCCAAATTGTGGTTGACTTGCAAAGCAGTCTCGGAAGCCGAAGTGATGGACCTGTTGTCATCTTTTGCATTGACCCGGTTCATGCGATGCACGGTTCACGAGCTCATGCTGTATGAAAAGGCAAATGAGAACCTTCCCCAGGTAGCATTGAACTGATTCCGGTATAAGAAGGAAGTTAGCGATTCCGGTAAAATTTCACCGGGGAAACTTTCTCCCGCCGTGAAGGTCGTCACCTTCGATCAAAATAATAATGCATCAGGTTACCGTCGGTGGACTCGCTCAGCACGATCTTCTCCTTTTCCAGCTTGATGATTCCCATATGGGTATCGTCGGCTTCATCCGTCAGGCGCAAACTGTCTGCGCCTGTTAATTTCCATTCTCCCACCCGCATATCTGTCTGCTCCCCGTTTTCATTTATTGCATTCCGGAAGACACCAAACGGTTCCAAAACCAGGTAAAAATGACCTTCAAGCCGGTCCTCGTATTCCATCACATAAGCCATCATTTCTCCCGATACCTGCTCTATGTTGGTCAAAATCCATGTTCCGGATAACTTCTTTTCCACGCCTTTGAATTTTTCCTGCGAATAAACTTTTTCAGGATGAAAACATGCCAGAAGCATAATTCCGGCTATTCCGCTGACAAACAGACTCAGTTTCATCTCCTAAATTTATAGCTTTAAAACGATTGTCCATGGATTCGATTGTTTGGATTCTTGCCAATCGAAAATCAGAAAACATGAAACAGTTTCATCCCACAATCAGCAAATGGTTTGCCGCAGAATTCGGGGAACCCACCGAAATCCAGAAGATTTCCTGGCCGGAAATCAAGAAAGGCAGGAATACGCTGATTGCCGCACCCACAGGTTCCGGAAAAACTCTCGCCGCCTTTCTTTCAGCGATAGATGATTTATTCAGAAAATCAATCAAGGGAAAATTGCCCGATTGCGTTCATGTCATTTATGTTTCGCCGCTGAAGGCTCTGAGCAATGACATTCACAAGAATCTGCAGAATCCACTTCGGGGAATTTGCGATCTCGCTGAGGCAGATGAAAAACTGCAAGATGTAAAAAGGAACAATATTCGCGTAGCCGTCAGGACCGGTGATACCACTCAATCTGAACGGGCAGCGATGCTCCGGAAGCCTCCCCACATTCTCGTGACAACCCCGGAATCGCTTTATCTGCTTCTCACCAGCGAAAAAGGAAGGACGATGCTCTCCACCGTATCAACTGTCATTGTGGATGAAATCCATGCGATTATCGGCAGCAAAAGAGGATCCCATCTTTCCATCTCCCTCGAAAGGTTGGAATATCTATCAGGAAAACCTCTCACCCGCGTCGGTCTCTCTGCGACTCAAAGTCCGATTGAACAAGTAGCGGAATTCCTTTGCGGAAACAGCAAGGATCCTTGCGCCATTCTTGACACCGGCCATCGGAGGAAAATGGATCTGGGCGTTGTGATTCCTTCTTCACCGCTTTCCGCTGTGATGTCCAACGAAGTTTGGTCAGAGCTTCATAAGAAACTGGAAACATTGATTCTGCAGCATACTACTACGCTGATTTTTGTAAATACGCGACGCCTGGCAGAACGTCTCGCACATACTTTAACCGGAATTCTCGGTAAAGATGTAGTCACAGCCCACCATGGATCACTCAGCAAAGAACAAAGACTCGATGCTGAGCAAAGACTGAAAAACGGGGAACTTCGCGCCCTGGTTGCCACCGCATCCCTCGAACTTGGAATTGATATCGGGGCGGTGGATCTGGTTTGTCAGATATCTTCCCCGCGTTCCATTTCCGCTTTTTTGCAACGGGTCGGACGGTCCGGGCATTCCATACATGGTCTTCCCCGCGGACGCTTGTTCCCGCTTTCCCTTGACGATCTCGTCGAATGCTCGGCTTTGCTCGCCGCTTGCTGCCGCGGAGAACTGGACAAGATCGTCATGCCCGAAAAACCGCTGGACATCCTCGCCCAGCATATCGTGGCAGAAGCATCCTGCCAGGACTGGAAAGCTGAAGAGCTGTACCAGCTTGTCATCAAAACTTATCCTTACCGTGATTTGAAAAGACAGGAATTTGATTCTGTGGTCAGGATGCTTTCGGAAGGATATTCCGCGAGAAGGGGCAGGAAAGGGGCATATATTCATTTTGATGCAGTACATGGGATGATCCGGCCTCGCAAGGCCGCGCGCCTCGCCGCCTTGCTGAACGGCGGCGCGATTCCTGACAATTTTTCCTACGATGTTGTCCTGGAACCATCCGGAACATATATCGGAAATGTGCATGAGGATTTTGCCATCGAAAGCATCGCGGGTGATATTTTTCAACTCGGAAATTCATCCTGGCGGGTGCTCGGGGTGCAAACCGGAAAGGTGAGAGTCGAAGATGCCGCCGGCCTGCCACCGACGATTCCCTTCTGGCTGGGCGAAGCGCCGGGAAGGACAGCGGAATTGTCAACCGCCGTTTCCGATCTTCGGGAGTACGTGGAGGAATTGCTTGTGCGTCATGAATTGCAGCGAATTACAATTGACATCCCGGGTGTCGGAAATGATGAATTGCAATCTCACACCGCCAAGGGATCAGGGCCGGTTCCCGGATATGAAACCATCGCAACACTGATTGCTGACTATGCTTCGGTTTCCACGGAAGTCGCGAATCAGCTTGTCAATTACCTCGCATCTGCTTGGTTGTCACTCCGGGTAATGCCTACACAGAAGACCGTGGTGATTGAAAGATTCTTCGACGAGACCGGCGACATGCATATGGTGATTCACTCCATCTTCGGAAGTGAAGTCAACCGGGCATGGGGCCTGGCATTGCGAAAAAAATTCTGCCGGAGTTTCAATTTTGAGTTGCAGGCAGCAGCCAATGACAATGCCCTGATTCTTTCTCTCGGACCCACACACAGTTTCCAGCTTGAAACCGTTTTTCATTACCTGCAACCGGAAACGGTTCGCAATACCCTGATTCAGGCACTGCTTGATGCTCCGATGTTTGAAGTCCGGTGGAGGTGGAACGCCAATTGTTCGCTGGCTGTCCTGAAAACGAAAGCCGGAAAAAGGGTTGCACCGCAACTTCAGCGAATGGATGCCGAAGACCTGCTTGCAGTTACTTTTCCCGATCAGCTTGCTTGCCTGGAAAACATTGTCGGCGACCGCGAAATTCCGGATCACCCTCTTGTGAATCAGACCATCCACGATTGCCTGACAGAAGCGATGGACATCGAACGTTTGGAATCTCTTCTCAGGGATATGGCTGCGAATCATATCAAGTGCATTGCACTCGATCTGACTGAGGCTTCTCCTCTCGCCCAGGAAATTCTGAATGCCAATCCATATGCTTTCCTTGATCCGGCTCCCCTGGAGGAACGAAGAACCCAGGCTGTGCGCAATCGCAGATGGCTGGATCCATCCGATGCCAGGGATCTTGGCCGGCTGGATCCGGGAGCGATAACAAAAGTGCAGGAAGAAGCGAGACCTTCGCCGCGGAATTCTGAAGAATTGCATGACGCATTGCTTTTGCATGCATATTTCACCGACAGCGAGGCGAAAGAAAGTGGAAGTGATCGGGATCACATGTTCGAAGAACTGAAATCAACCGGAAGGGCGACGGTTCTCTGTCACGATCGGGGAAAAACCGGACTTTGGGTTGCAACGGAACGGGTTCCTCAATTTCTCGCAGTATATGATAAAGTGGCAATGGAACCGGAAGTGGTGATTCCACAATCGCTGCAAAAAGAATGGCAGCAAACCGAAGCATTGAAGGAGATGATCAGGGGGAGGATGGAATTTCTTGGTCCGGTTACGATAACTGAATTGTGTTCAGAAACGAATCTGCCACGTGAGACGATTCACTTCGCACTTGCCGGATTAGAGAATGAGGGTTTTGTTTTCCAGGGAAATTATTCCGGCGGCAAAGGTGAAATCGAATGGTGCGAACGACGGCTGCTTGCGCGGATAAATCAATTGACTCTCACTCAGCTAAGGCAGGAAATCAGCGCTGTTCCCCTTCAGGATTATGCCCGCTTCCTTTTTGCCTGGCAACACCTGACTCCTTCAGAAAAGGCAAACGGACCACAGGCCCTGGAGGCGATCGTCAGGCAACTGGAAGGGTTTGAGGCACCGGCAGCATCCTGGGAATCGGAAATTCTACCACTTCGGATTGCAGAATACGATCCGGTTTGGCTTGATGTTCTCTGCATGTCCGGCAAATTCACCTGGGGACGATTCAGGCTGCCGGCAATTTCACCTGAACAGGGTAGCAATCCGGTTCCGGTCAAAGCAACTCCGGTATCACTTGTCACACGGAAGAATCTGGCATTGTGGCATATCAACCAATCGCGGATGGAAGACTGCATTTCCCGGTTGCGTCCAGAATCCGGCAAGATATTGAATGAAATTTCAAAACGTGGCGCATCATTCTTTGACGACCTCGTTCGGAATACGGGCCTCCTGAACAGCCAGGTGGAAAATGCGTTGACGGAACTTGTAGCAAGGGGACTTGTAAATTCAGACAGTTTCACCGGCCTTCGGGCGATACTCACTCCCTTGAACCTGAGACCAAGGCTTCATGAAAATGGTTCTGCTACGCGAGGCCGGCGGGCGGTATTCGGAATGGATCAATCGGGAAGGTGGAGTTTGCTTGCATCTGCCGAGCCAATGCCAGACCAGTTTGAACTGGCCTGGGTACTCCTCAGGCGCTACGGCATCATATTCAGAGGAATTGTATCGCGGGAGCCGAATATTCCGCCATGGCGTGACCTTGTGCGATTGTTCCGTAAACTGGAAATCCGGGGAGAAGTAAGGGGAGGGCGATTTGTGGAGGGAGTATATGGCGAACAATTTGCGCTTCCTGATGCGCTCGGCCTTCTGCGAAGGATCCGGAAGGAACCGAAAGAAGGCATGACCATTGCGATCAGCAGTGTTGATCCGGCCAACCTGATGGGCTCAGTGATGCCGGGTGAGAAGGTTCCTTATCATTCACGGAACAAGGTCTTATTTCGGGACGGACTTCC
>Ga0247727_10009181_pt1 | contig 18045 bp, 14 predicted proteins | sample WisWelCaveWW1625_FD_202498 | JGI IMG/M metagenome (GOLD analysis project Ga0247727, IMG submission 202498) | Biofilm microbial communities from Wishing Well Cave, Virginia, United States - WW16-25 | ecosystem: Environmental > Aquatic > Deep subsurface > Groundwater > Cave microbial mat | place...
TGGACGCAACGACCAATCTGTCTCGTCCCATCATGGAGCTCGGCCTCTATCCCGCTGTGGATCCGCTGGCTTCCACATCACGAATACTGGATCCGCGCGTTGTGGGTGACGAACACTATTCTGTTGCGCGCGCCGTACAAGGCGTACTCCAGAAATACAAAGATTTGCAGGACATCATCGCGATTCTCGGTATCGATGAACTTTCTGAAGAAGATAAACTGACGGTTGCGCGCGCGCGAAAAATTCAGAGGTTTCTATCGCAGCCTTTCTTTGTCGCGGCCCAATTCACCGGCCGAGAGGGCAAGTATGTGAAGCTGGCCGATACCATTCGCGGCTTCAAGGAAGTTGTTGAAGGCAAGTATGACGAAATTCCCGAGCAGGCGTTTTACATGAAAGGTGGAATCGAAGAAGTTCTCGCTGCTGCGGAAGAAATGAAAGGCTGAGCATGGCGAATATTCCCCAGAAATTAAAATTGGAAATCGTCACTCCCGAAAGACTTCTCATTTCCGAAGAAGTTGAGGAAGTCACCATTCCAGGTTCAGAAGGCTATCTGGGAATTCTTCCGGGACATTTGCCGCTGCTGACTACAATCGGAGCTGGTGTACTGAGCTATCACCGGTCCGGACAAAAATACCATCTGGCCGCATGCGGTGGATTTGCCGAAGTTCTGGGTGATCGCGTGATTGTGGTCGCGGAAACGGTCGAAAGACCCGGTGAAATCGATGTTTCCCGCGCTCAAATCGCGAAGGACCGCTCGGAAAAACAGTTGATGTCACGCGAACAAATCGATGTAGAAGCAACCATGGCTTCCCTGCTTCGCGCCACCACCCGCATCAAAGTAGCCGAACTCCGGTAGTTGAATTTAATCGGTCAACTTCAGATCTTTCAGCCTGCCCGCCATCGTTTTGACGGATATCCCGAGTACGTGGGCCGCTTTTTCCGTGTTCTGATTGTTATCCATCCACGCCCGGAGAATCGCGCACTTCTCGGCCTCGTCAATCGCCTGGCGTTTGATTTCGGATAAAGTAGTTTGAAGATTAAGATAATCTCCGATGCTTCCCGTTTGCGCCGGAGATGAAGTCAAAAGATATCGTTCTTCGATCCGGTTTCCATCGCACAGAATCACAGCTCTTTCCAGACAATTCTGAAGCTCGCGAATGTTTCCCGGCCACGAATACTGCAGCAGCTTTTGTATCGCGTTTTCGGACAACTTAAGTTTCCCTCGTTTCATCTCACGGCTGAAAAGTTCTACAAAATATTCAGCCAGCGCCGGAATATCTTTTTTCCGTTGTCTTAACGGGGGGATGTGAATAGGAAACACCGATAGTCGAAAGTACAGGTCTTCTCTGAATTCCTTTGTAGTGACAAGCTCCTGGAGGTTCCGGTTCGTTGCAGCAATAATACGGATATCGACACGAACCGGTGTGGTTCCTCCGATTCGATCAAACGTTCTCTCCTGAAGCACGCGCAGAAGTTTTGCCTGCAAGGGAACACTCATTTCTCCAATTTCATCCAGAAAAACCGTCCCGCCGCCGGCCATTTCGAATTTACCCAGCTTTCGCTGAGTGGCTCCTGTGAACGCTCCCCGTTCATGGCCAAAAAGTTCATTCTCAAGGAGTGTTTCCGGTATGGCTGCGCAATTGACGGCTACAAATGCCGCTTCACGGCGGGGACTCAAATGGTGAATGGCCCGCGCAAATAACTCTTTGCCGGTTCCGCTTTCTCCGGACAGCAGTACTGTTGTGTCCGTCGGGGCGGCTTTCTGAATGCTGAGCGTTACTTCCCGAAAGCCCTGATCTTCACCGATAATCCGCGGAAACCCGAGACGTCTGGCAAACTCTTCTTTCAAAATCATGTTTTCGTACCGCGTCTGTTGATTCTGATACACACGTCGAACCAGCATCAAAAGATGATGGATATCCACAGGTTTTGGCAGAAAATCGTAGGCCCCGTTCTTCATTGCATCAACCGCAATCTCTATGGAACCGTAGGCCGTCATGAAGACGACGGAATTGTCCGGATCGGCCTCCTTTGCTACACGAAGAATCTCCAGACCTTCCACATGCGGCAAGCGGAGATCGGAAAGAATCAACATGTATTTCTGGGACCGGATTTTGTGAACAGCTTCAATCCCATCGCGACATTCATCCACCTCAAACTGGTTTTCTTCCAGCGCGCGTTTGAGCATCTCGCGGAGACTTTCTTTGTCTTCGATCAGTAAAATACGGTTCATTGATATTTCTTGTAGAGTGTCAACTGTTGCGGATAGGTTACCTGACCGGTTCTTGCATCGTAGACGTAAGGATTCCCTTCCGGGTCCCGCGGGACCTCCCGCAGATATCCAGGCGCGGCAAGCTGATCAAGATTGAATGGTGGTCTCCCGAAACGCTCGACGTATCTTTGAATGGCTTCGCGGATGTGATCCAGATCAATCAGCACTTTCAGTTCATGCAAATGTTGATAAGCCGTCTGTTTTATCCTGCTCTCTTCCGCAACGTCAAACACCTCCTGCCACAGCGCCATCGCGGCGGCCCTGTCTCCCATCTTGAATCTCAAACTCGCAAGTGCGCGTTTCGCGAGGGAGTGCGCCTCAGGAATTGCGGCGGCCTTCTGGAAGTAAGCCGCTGCCATCTCTTTGTTTTTGAGATTCACCATGCAATAAAAACCGGCATCCAGCGGCAAAATCCATTCGGCAGGATTTCTTTCCAATCCCTTATCAAGCAACCGGAGTCCGGCCTTTGGATTTCGCCCCTCATAAAACATAAACAGCGCCCCGGTCTGATACGCGTCAAGATATTGCGGATCGAGCTCCGTAATAATGTCGTAGGTATGTTGCAAATAATCCATTCTTGGATGAAATCCCGCGTCACCGTAATACTGAATGGACCACAGATAGATAAAATCGGCAACCAGTGCGTGATATCCGAACGAGACCTTTTTCAGATATTTTCCCGAAGGCAGATAGAGCATCGGCGAAAGAAACGTATTGTTGGACCTGTATCGCCTGTAAAGATGAATATGAATTGTGCAGGACAGAACAAAAGTCAGCAGAATACACAGACTCAGAAGAAGTGATGAACGACCGGTACTCAGCTTCATACAAAATCTTTTTTCTGGAAGATCAGAATCGAGAGCATCAGCAAAGTGCAGAGATAGACCAGCCAGTAGAGTGTTGCTTCAGCATAGAAGCCGCCCGGGACAGGAAGGTCGTGGACCATCTGCGCCCGTATGTTAAAGATCTCCAGGTTGGGTAAAAGGTAAAACAGCACAGTCAGAAACACATCCGAAATCCCGTCAGAAAGGCGGTCTTTCAGCATCAACAGGCTTTCCGTCAGGTGTCCGGCCATAAATGAGGCCAGCGTCAACATCGTGCTGAGCAATGGAGTGGAAAAGGAAGAAAACAACAACGCAATAGCGGCGACAATCAGCCATTCAAGATAGATCATGTAGAATGAATAAAGTAGTCCTGGATCCGGATCACCTTTCAAAAACAACAACGCGTAAAAAATCAAAACAAGAGAACACAGAACCAGGAGCAGAGTGAAGGCAAGCCCGGTGAATTTTCCCAGGAGAAAATGGTAACGGCGAAGGGGTTTACTGAGGACCAGATAGATCGTTCGTCTCTCCATCTCGCTAAAGACCAGGCCGATCCCGATGAAGATCGTGATCAGAACACCGAAAAAATGAATGCTGCTGATGCCCAAGTCTTTGATGATTTTCAATTCATCACCCACCGTAAGCTGGCCGATAATCCACGAGATGGAGATCAAGCCAAAAGCGAAACAAAAAAGCAGGTACAGGATTTTGCTCCGGACCGCCTCTTTGAAAGTAAGAAAGGCTATGGCGCGAATTGCTTTCATGTATTGTCCCGGATCTGTTTCAAGTAAAGCGCCTCAAGAGTCTGCCGGAGCGGAAGAATGGATTCAATCTCAAACCTGGCTTTTTCGGAAAGACTCAGAATGGCGTGGACCTCTTTTATAGAAGGGACCCGAAGGAGGGAGCGGGTTTCGTCTCGAGTGATCAGTTCATGAACGATGCCATTCATGGAAAGCGGATTCGTGTGTGTGATGGTGACCTCGTAAGCCTCAATTTGTTCCATCATCGATTGGACCTTCCCGATCATTTGTATTTTGCCCTTAATCAGAATTGCAACGCGGTCGCAGATCAGTTCGGCATCCGAAAGAATGTGTGAACTGAAAAGAAGGGTCCGTCCTTTGTTCTTAAGCGAAATCAACAAATCACGAACTTCTTTGCGGCCGACCGGGTCCAGCCCGGACATCGGTTCATCCAGAATGAGGAAATCGGGATCGTTCACCAGAGCCTGTGCGAGACCGATGCGCTGCAGCATTCCTTTCGAATACTTTCGAAGTGGACGCGTGGCCGCGTCTTCCAGATGGAAGAACTCGAGCAGTTCATCGGCTTTTTTGCGACTCTGTTTGCCGTCAAAGCCGTGGAGTTGTCCCGAAAAAACGAGATACTCGCGGCCCGAAAGGAAATCATAAACGTAGGGATTCTCGGCGAGAAAACCAATTCTTGCCATGGCGCGGGGTGCGGGAACCGGATCTCCAAGCAGCTCAATGCTTCCCGAATCGGGATGAATCAAACTGAGAATGCATTTCAGAGTCGTCGTTTTGCCTGCCCCATTCGGACCGAGCAACCCGAAGATTTCACCCTGCTCCACTTCCAGGGAAATCTGATCCAACGCGATCATTTTCTTCGGGATGAATCCCGTCTTATAAACCTTGGAAAGATTCGATATTTTCAGAGCTACCGGCATAGTCTACGTCAATAAAAAGCAGTACTATCTTACCGCATTTAGTGCTGAGTGCTGAGAAGCTGTGAAAAAAATCGACTTTTCAAAACACGGTTTTTCGGCATGTCGTTTATTTGCGTTTTAAGCATCGAAATGCAACTGAGACGACCAAAACCATTCTGGCTTTTGCCACGTTTTTGCAGGGGCTAAAAACCTTGCCTATTTTTTCACAGCTTCTGAGTGCCGAGTGGCGGCTGTTCCGGTCTCGGAACAGCCGTAGTCTTGTTGCAGGCATTCACGTTGGCGATTGTTTAACTTTGAGTTGTTGTTGCTCTGCGATAGATAGGGTGGAGCAGGAAACATGTAATCAACTTGCATGTCGGTGCAAGTAGCTCACAAAAACGTCAGCCATTGCTCTTTATGAGAGTCATGGAAAGGCGCTAAATGCTCAGTGCCATGTTAGCAATTCAAAATCTAGATTGCTGATTTGTTTGCTCTTACGACTCCCACATTTCGAGTTCTTGTTGAATTATCCATGAATTCTCTGTTTTCACCAGTATGTAAAGTACCCCAAGCCCTTCGCGAGACTGCTTCTGATTGCCTACATAGACTAAAGCCTGGTTCTTTTGGTGGTTGAATCCAACCCTCGAAACAGTTATGATCCCGGGCGCGGTTGGATATCTTTTGTAAAAACTTTTCCATCCGCAACACGCGTCAGGTATTAGATTCTTTAGTTGATCCCGACTCAGGAGTACACGTTCAGAGGATAGTGAAAAACGATTCTTTAACGTCTTTTTGCTGGCATTTTTTACCTTAAAATCGTCCAGGGTTTCCGACAGCAAGTCAGGGGACTGGCGTTTGAGTTCAGAATAAGGCTGCAGAGACCAGTTTGGATTAGGCTTCTCCAAAGGAGGCATGCAACACTGAGTAGCGCTCAGCATGACGATAACTGAGACGCCTGCCCGAATGTACTTTTGTGAAATTACATCACTCAAGACATCATACTCTTGCAACTCAATTTCACCCGCATGGGATTCAAATCCTACCCAAACAATAAGACCAATTAGAACAAGCTTAATGAATTCTCTCATGGCGCATTTACTGTGATGGGCATGTGCAGGGGAATCCCTTGTCCGGCGGAGCGCCGTAATAGAGTTCTTCGAATTTGAACCCTACCTCGTTTGGGCTCCTTTTTGCATCCAACCAGTCCAGGTAATGAGTTGTTTCGTGAAGTATTGTGATTTGCGCTCCAATCGTATAGGAGAAGGGATCTCGCTTAATCACGCCCGTTTGCGGATCTTTGTAAAGGCCGTTTGACGCTTGTCTAACGGATTCCTCACTCACATGTATCTCCCCAAAATTTTCCATGATGCTTGTTGGTGTAGCGCCACAGCCGACGAGATCCGCGATAATGCGAGGCTCGTTCCCCATTTTTAATGCGTCCTTCACCTGGTCTACCGAAGCTCCTGAAGCTTGCTGAAGACTGTCAACCAACTTTGGATCTGTCAGTGTTCCCTGCTGCTGCATGTAATCTAGGATGAGTTCGACGTTAGGGTCTGAGGTGCTAGCAAGCCCCGTGGGATCGATGAGGTTTACCGGATCATTCAACACATACCCATATAAATTTGTGTCGCCTCCTGCAAAAAGAATCGGATCCTTCGCCGTCCATCTTGCGGTTACAGAGTCGTAGTCGCGGGCGCCGAAACGAATGAGTTTCGTATCACGGTCATAGAGGCCGCCGGCGAAGCCAAACGGCTGGAAGCCGGGATTCGAATCGAAAGTGACATTTCCGAATTCATCGTAGTCGGTGCGCTGAGTTACGGTGCCGTTTGTGGTCAATCGACGACCAGGCGCGGACTTCCAAGATGATCCACGAGAATGCGATAAGTGATTCCGCCTTTGACCATATAATCGGGCACATTGCCTCTGGTTCCGTACACAAATCTGCTTACTACGTTATTAGTGGCATCAAGTTCTGCTGCAATCTGCAAACCGTTTCTGTACAAGAATCCCTGCACTTTGACTCCGTTTACTTTCTTTCCGACACGCCGATTTGCGCCATCTATAATATATTCGATTTGTGTTCCACCCGGCAAAACAGCCGTGATCAAATTCCCGAATTCATCGTAGCTATAAGTTGTAGTTTGAGCCGTCCCGTTGTCTGTTTTGCTTGCCAAATCACCGTTTGCCGTATAGGTGAACGACAGATTTCCATATTGAAGCAGGCGGTCCTGATCGTCATAATTACCGGGAAGCCGGTTGCTGTTGGAATCGTAGTCATAGTGCGTTGATGCCGTCGAGTTTCGCACTACATCCGTAAGACGTCCGGCCGTATCATACGTGTAATCATAGACAGTGACCTGCCCTTGAATGGTTACCGTCTTCTGTGTGATTCGGCCCACTTGATCTCGTATAAACTGCTCCGTGAGCAGTCCGGGTGAATCGTACGATGTGATTTCACCGAACGTATTATAGGCTCGAGTGTCTGAGACTACTCCAACCGTTGCTGCATCAATGAAACCGGTCTGTGCATTGCGGGAAACGACAAGCGATCCGACATGAGTTAAGAGGCTGTCGTTATCATATGTGAAATTGACTGCGTTTGCGTTATTGATGCTTTCTGAAGTCAGCCTGAAACTGCTATCGAATGTCCATGACAAAGTACCGGATAGCGCTCCGGACCATGCCATGCTCTTTAGAAGTGATCCGTCATATGTGAAAGAAAGGACGACGCTTCCGGGCGCACTGATGCTGGTCAACGTGCCTTTCGTAACATGATAGGCAAAACTTGTCGTGCCTCTCGATGAAGTAACCGATCTGAGCCTTCCTCCGGTATCGTATCCGAATGAAACCGTTGTGCCGTCTGGTCTGCTGATCGAAGTGACCTGCCGCTGCGTGTTATAGAAGCTGCGCGTTACATCCGTAGGTAGTGAAGCATCCGGCGGATCGTAGAGATCAGCTAGATCTACAGGCGTGTAAGCGAATGTATGCTGGGGGCGGCCCGGCGGAGTTACCGACTGCAGGTTGCCGTTTGCATCATAGGAATAGCCGATGATGCGTCCGTCCGGAAGCTGCTGACTTGTGATACGACCGGTTGCATCGCGTGCAAACGCAGCGGTTCGCTCAACGGATCGGTAATTGTTTCAAGGAATCCGTTTGCATCGTAGGTCATCAAAACGCTTCGTGCTGAAGCGCCGCTGCCTGTTGTAAGCGTGGACAATCTGCCACGGTTGTCGTAGGAAAAAAAAGACGGCTCGAGATTTGCGGTTTGCTGTTGTTCGACACGGCCAAGCGAATCAAGGAATGAAACGGACTGACGTCCTTGAGGGCTGCTCCCCGTCAAAGTTTTTGCGGCTGCATTGTAAAGACTCGTATACAACCGACCGTTCACATTGACGGTTTGAGTCAGAGTAATGATACTAAGCGGGTCCTGTGGATTTGAAAGCTGTGCCTGCGCCGTTTCTGTGATTGTGGAAACAAGGCCTGCAGGCGTTGTCACGGTCAGGCTTCCAACAAGAGGCGCCTGCATGCCAAAACGCGGATCGGGAGTAGGAACCGATGTAACGATCGTTCCATCAGGAGAAGTGGTCGTTGTGGTTGAAGACATGGACCGAGATGATGTCGTCACCAGTCCGGCCGCGTCTGTTTCAGTTCTTTGTTCGTTGGCGTTGTAGGGTCTGTTCAAAACATACGTTTTGTTCCGTCCCAGCGAATCGGTAAGAGTCGTGGTGTGGCTTCTGACGCCTTCAGTGCGCGAAAGCGCCGTGAATCCGCCGGCCGGGTCTTCATCGCGAGTCAATCGTCCAAGCGAATCAAACGTATAACGATGAATTCCATTTCGCGGATCGGTCATCGATGCAAGAAGCCCACCCGAATGATAGGTAAACGCTGTACCTTCTCCTGCCGCGTTTGTCACGCTCGAAAGATAGGCGTTTGCATCAGTAGAAATCGAGGTTATCTGTCCGTAAGCGGATACGACGGCAGTGGGATTCCCTGCCGAATCTCGATGAATGACTGTTGCATTTCCAAACACGTCTGTTAACGAATCAAGTCTTCCGGCGGCATCGTACGCGAATGAATAACGGACCGCACCCGTCAGGGAATCAACCGTTTGCAAATGTTTTCCGTTTGCGTCAAAGACGAATATCTCGCTTCCGTCATCACTTGGAAAACGATACTGGCTCTGATTCTGAGCCGGAAACGATACTCTGCGAATACGGTAGTTGCTGAGGTCTGAAAGATAAAGATTCCCATCGGGGCCGAATGCCACTCCCAGATACGAAAGAAAACATCCTGCAGCAGACGGCGGACCGCCATCACCTCTATAAGAGGCGTTACAGTGGCTACCTGCTGAGACAACAGTTGCAATCGTTCCGTCTATTCCGATCCGGCGCACAACACCGTTGAAGTCGGATGCGTAAATGCTGCCGTCCGGCCCCACATCGATTCCTACGGGCTCGTTAAACTGGCTTGAGACGAGACCGATTCTTCCGCCCGTGTCGATTCGTAGTAGCCAGCTTGGATCGTCGATCGTTACGTATATTACACCGTCCGGCCCCACCACAACATCATTGAAATCACCGATCGTAGCCTGTCTTGCGGGACCTGGAATTCCGCAGGCTAAAGGAGTACCGTTACAGTCGCCTCCATTTCCTGCTACGACATAGAGCCTTCCATTCGTTGCAATTTTCCACAAACGCCGATCTGCATGATTTGCAAGATACAAAGTGCCATCGGGACCAACATCGATTCCAAGAATCGACCCAAGATAAGAATCTACAGCAGGGATTCCATCTGCCGGATCAGTAAATCCTGCTCCTGTAACAACGGTTTTCGTTCCATCAGGAGCGATCGCCCAGACAAAACTATCGTTGGCGACAAAATAAACAATTCCCGTAGGAGAAATTGCAAGATCAAATGCGCCATTCTCATTTCTGCCGTCATAAAAAGTATTGATGATGCCGTCGCGAGTCACTTTGCGAATGCTCAGACCATCCGTAAAATAAATCGTTCCATCGGGCGCCACATCCAGATCTATCGGCTGGGATATTTCCGCTTCCGTCGCAAGTCCACCGTCTCCTGTATAGCCAGTTCCTCCGTTTCCTGCAACTGTATTGATGATCTCACCTGCACTTCTTCGGCTTCCGTTACCGTAATGTATTTGCTGTTCGGATGGGTCATAAACGTGATGAACATTGAACGTCCAGCCTCCTATTCCAAATTGGGGATCCGGCTGGACAGTTCCCAGTTTATGGCGTGAGGCAATAGATCTTCCTACCTGGTCGAGTCTTTGGGGTGTAGAAAGTGCAACGCCTGAACTCGCGTTCCATGAACCGTCAACAGCAACCGGCTGGTTATAGGGTGGAGCAGGAAACATGTAATCAACCGTCAGTTGAACCGGCTGGCTTCCCTGAATACGTCTGCCGTAAGCATCAATGCTGTCCCAGACAAACGTATGAAGTTGATTGGCCGAAGCGGGAAAACTTTGTTCGAAAACACGGCCTCCGATTTCTGCGCGAAAATTGATCCCTTGAAGATTCGCAGGAAGTGTCTCACTCGTTAGCGGCACTTTGATCGAATGCGAGGCTTTGCTTCCAACCTGGCGGTCGCTTTGGTAATGAAGATAAAACGGAGTTCCGGAAAGGTCGACATCTTCTCCCAGAGTCTGGCTCTGGCATTCAATGATCGAGCCTCCTGAACAATCTTCATGATTTTGAGGCTTTCCTTCCTGTGCGGCATTCTTTTGAGCGTTCTGTCTGTTGCCATCCGTATAGTTGTAGCCATTGGGCGTGAAGTGACTCAAGGCCACCCGCCACAAACTTTGGCCTGCAGGGTAAAGCAGAGCTGTTTGGGCGCGTTCAAGATCTGTAAGACCGATCTGCGTTCTTGCAAGATCATTGTCTGCAAGGCCGTCGCCCGTTATGTCAAAATCTGCAAGACCGCTAGTGATGCTTACAATTTTAACGACCAGGCCGTTGTCCGATCCGATCCACACGCCTTTTTGCCTATCGTAATATCCAACCGGAACAACGGTGCCAACCGGAACGTTGAGAAAATTTTCAAGATAGTTCAAAACGGGAGATGCAAATCGCACCTCTGTTGCTCCTAATGCAAGTGCCTCATCAACACTGAGCTCAACCGCATAGGTGAATGCTGTTGTTGGAGGAAGTACCGCAGGCATGGCTGCCGGACCGTTGGGCCCAGACGTAAATTCTGTGGCACGAACGTGAAGCACCGGAAGCGGCTCTTCGGTGCCATCCGGCAGTATCATCGTTGCAATCTGCTGTGAAAAAAGCAGAGTTGCCTGCCTGTTTCCGTCATCATCAATTACCGCTGAGCCTCTCGCGACTTCCATTGGCTGCGCAAAATTGATGACCGTGACATTCGAATCGTATGGGATGAGCACCACCTCATCGAGCTCGCGCCAGTCCTCCCACGGCACTGTAATGGAACGCTGCGACATGATGTAGTCGGGATGCTCGTAAACTACGGTCAACGTACTGCCGCCGTTTGTGACGATGTCGAAGCGTCCGTCGCTTCGTGTTGCGGTAGCTCCAAATTCCGGATGATTGAGAATCGTGATTTTTACGCCTGCGATTGGATTCCCCTGGCGAGATACGGCCTTCCCTCGCAACAATACTGTCCGCTGCGGAACGATTGTTCCCGGCGCAACTCCGATTTGTACCGGGTTTGCTCCTTTGTATAAGAATTCCGTCGCAGTATAAATCGATGTAGCAACCGTCTGATCGATTGCCGGCGCCACCGTAACCGGATCGGGAGGGGGAGTCGTCCAAATGCGGAACCGAACAGTTTTGCTGGAGCTATTTGCGAAATCGTCCGAAGCATTCACAACGAGCTCGTGAATGCCTTCAACAGAAACGGAACTTCCGGATGTAAAGGGGCTCCCATCCAGGGTTGCTGATACGGAAGAGAGGTTCGTGTCAGTTGCGGTGTACTGAATCGTCCTTGCCTGTGTATAAATCTGATCGTTTAGAACGCCGTCAATTCGAATCCGGGGAGCGACTGTGTCAACCTGAAAGGCACCCGTTCTCGTTTCATCATCGAAGATGTGTTCTGCGACTACGGCATCACTCTGGTCCAATCGCAAACGCACATACTGAACAAACAGTTGGTAACTATGCGAGCCCTCTCCAAGCCGGGCTCCTAAAGCGTCGTTTCCGTCAAAATGAAAACTGAAAAGAACACGAATCGGCGGAGGGGCCGCATAAACAGGCTGCAGTCCGGTGATTAACCGCGCTCCGTTATCTACATTGAATTGCCAACGTAAATAAAATACGAATCTACCTCCCCCGGAGATACCGCAACATCGATCGAGCTCCGATTCAACGTGAAAATCGAATGCGCCAGGCGATGGGGGAACGGAAGGCTCCATTCCAACATTTGTTATTGTTAACTTTTCCGCCACGGCGGCGCCTGTTACAAGCGTCAGCAACAGTACGGCAAGGTATACTTTGATTCGAAATTGCATATTCTCTTCCCCGGTATTTTCAGTTGGTTTTTCAGTGGTTGGAACTGACTGTTTACGAATACTTCCCCTGAGGCCGGGAACTCTACCATATACGGGGGGGGGTAAGTCAAGCTAAATCTGGAGGTAACGCACCATTATTAAGGCTTGAGCGGAAGTTACGCGTTTTCAGAACGCAGGAGACGGAGTAATCGCAAAATGGACTGGGGTAAGAACTGATGTTCCTGCAGGGCGCGCAATCCGTATTTTTTTCGTAACTCAGTGAGAGCCAGTTTCAGGTCCTTTGTTTTCAGGATGAATGCGCTGACTTCCTTTGCGCGGCTGTCGACAAAGACATCGACATCATTCAATTGCATTCGAGTCGCGGACCTGTAGGATCTCCAGTGAGAAAATACCCGGAAGAGCAAATAGTATCCGATCACATTCGGTCCCGGAATGATCATAATAACAAGCGAGAGAGGCAGCAAAAGGAGATCGATGATCATCCATCGCAAATGATGATACGATCGGTCCTTCAACATTTGCCGCAGCCTGGCCCTGACGATGACCGGGTCGATGGGTCGATTCAGAGCAACATGGATTTTACGAAACGACTGGAGCCTGCGTATGAAGCGGTCGCCGGCAAAGGCCTCGCAGGCGATTCTTTCGTAGCGTTCCTTGATCCTGTGCAGGAGTTCACGGCCTTTTTCGGAGGCGCGTTTCCATCCGGAATCATGGATGATTTGTTCTTCAAAGAAGAGAAGTTCCGGCGTTCCCTCATCCTCATCGTCGGACAGATACAATCTGGCGATTGATTCGTCCGGGATTGTGGGTTCCTGCAAGACAAAGTCATTCATGTTATATCAGTCTATAATAGCCTTTATTCTCGTGAAGTGTCCAGATAAATAATACCCGTTGGTGCTTAACGGTTGAGCGCAGGCTTCCAGCCTGCATTACGGGCCGCGGACTTCCAGTCCGCAGGCGGAAAGCACGTCAATGCCCGTGTTCCTGAGAGACTATCGATGTCGCAAATTCTGTATTTCCCTGGTAAGGCGTGTCTGCTCGTCGGATCCGAACTGAGAACCGACTTCAAACAGCAAAGCGTAAACTATTTCTTCCAGAGCAGCAGTTAACAGTTCGTAACGGCCTTCTTCAGGAACCGGAGAAAGATTCACTAAGAAAGTATCGAAATCAGCCCTGCCATACAGGTCGAGTCGCAGGTTTCTGGTAACGTTAGGCATCGAACCATAGACCTGCAGCATTGCCCTTTCTGTCAGCGTTTCTACTTCTTCACCCAATCGATGTCTCGCGTATTCATAAATGTGTGAATACAAATCGTTATACTTTTCAACGAGGTCATGGAGATCGGCTTCCAGATCGAAAGAAGATGCGGGGCGGCGGGGTGCCTCACCGGAAGAATCTACGCTTTCATGGGCCTCCAGGGCGCCGATCAACAGGAAAGACCATAGAGTTCTGCAGGTTTCGAAATTCGTGAAGTAGCTCATGCCGCAAATCTCTTCAACACTGAATCGTCCTTTCTCGCAAAGCGAAAACAGGTGTGTTTCTTCACTGGAGAGGGAAAGATTCAACAATATCTTCTCTGAATCATGGGCCGGCACAAATACGTTTGAAAAGGAACCAATCCCTTTACTGATCCGGGACCACGAAGTAATCGACTTTACGGCATCAAATATTGTGTCTTCCGAGGGCGTGTTCAATACGATCATTTCCTGAGTATCGATTTCCTTCAAGATCAGCTCATAAGTACCTTTTAGAGCGCCGAACAAACTGTGAATGATGCCTCGAACCTGTTCGCGAACGCTCTCCACAAGATCATCGGGACTGATTGCGTTGCTTTCGCAAAGGATCGCGCCCAGTCTTCTTCCGGGGCGAACGTTTTTGGTGGCTTCAACAAAAGCCCGAACAGTAATCCGGCCCGAGCGTAAAAGGAATTCGCCAAGGCGATCATCAAGAAATGACGAGGATGCAAAAATGATCTGTCCTTTATGGACAAACACCGATTTTTTGTGGTCCCGCACGAAGCAAGTCAGTACTCCGGATTCCTTGCTTTTGCAGATTGACCTCAACAGTTCAGGAAGAGTAGCGTCTTCCAGAGATCCGCGGATGATCAGCTCATCATCCATAAATCAGGGTTCAATCGGTTGTGCGACGGCAATCGCATTTTTTGAAAGGTTCTTGATCACAAACATCGCGCGATCTGCCTGCCTCACCAGCTCCTCTTTTGAAACGGCATGATCCGGAAAGCAGGCTATACCGAAACTTCCGGTTAAAGTGACTACAGCGTTCTCATTGATACTAAATGGCAGGCCGGAGATGATGTTGCGAATTCGTTCTGCTACCTGATATGCGCCCTGAGCATCGGTTTCCGGCAGAACAATACAGAATTCGTCTCCGCCGTATCGGACCACTTTATCAATACCGCGAACGGTAAGGATGACTCGATGCGCTATTTCTTGAAGTGTTTTGGAACCAATCAAGTGCCCGTACTTCAAATTCACATCCTTTAAATTATCCACATCCAGAAAGATCAGTGAAAGATGCGAATTATATCTACGGGCTCTACTGAATTCTTCTTCCAGATACTGCTCAAAGTATCTCCGGTTGTAAGCTTCTGTAAGATCATCCTTGATCGTCAGTTCCTTCGTTTTGTAATGAGTAATCGCATTGTAAACAGCGCCGGCAATCTCCTCATTTAACAGGGTGAGCAGTTTTAGATCTTCGGCCGAAAAAACCGAACTGCCGGCAAATTTTACGATGACCAGATCACCGAGAGGCTGATCTTTCCACCAGGTTGGAACGATAATCGCCGAATCAATCGTCCGGTGGTCTTGCGCGATCGTGAGAAGATCAGCGGTATTGAACAACACCGGTTGCCGGTTCTGCATCAGATCACGATAGTGCGCGGCTGGAATGCCAAAGAATTCCGACCCCTGATCGCTTTCGCGCATTCCGCGAAAAGCCTTGACCTGGAGGGAGTTCGACTTTTCATCCAACAAAAGGATCGCCCCGCCATCCGCATCGGCCAACTCAATGGCGGAGTCCACCAGAATGTTGGCTAGACCATCCAATTCCATTGTCAGGGCAATCTCCTTGATCACCTGCAGAAGAGTGCCCTCGCGATTGTAACCAAATCTGGAGCGATTTGTCCGAAGCCTTCCGGACAAATAGTACTGCTGAAAATCCCCTGTCACAAACGGCACCGGCCAGTAGTGGCTCACCCCGTTTTGGAGCGCGCCCACAGCAAGGCGAACATCATCGGGCCCGACAGCAAGAACCTGTGTCGGCGTTTTCATTTCTGCCCACAAATTGCCGATAAATCCTACGTCATTCATCGAGTCTAAACGACAAAGTACGAGAGCGTACGCGGATACGGAGGCTTTTTGTAGAGCTTCACTCTGAGCAGTCGCAAACTCAATTTTCCACCCTTCATTTTGAAGAAATTCTGCGACCCCATTCAGATTTCCACCAGGATCGAGAATCAAAGCCCTTTCTTGCATTCAACCTCAGCGTTTCTTCAAAAATACATCCAACAGTTCTATGGGTAGTGGAAAAATAATGGTCGAATTTTTTTCCGTAGCAATTTCCGTTAACGTCTGCAAATACCTTAACTGAATTGTAATCGGGTTTGTTGAAATTTGAACCGCCGCTTCGGACAAAGCATGTGATGCTTCCAGTTCTCCGCGTGCATGAATAATTTTCGCCCGCTTCTCTCGCTCTGCTTCAGCCTGTTTGGCCATGGCACGTTGCATCTCCTGCGGAAGATCCACGTGCTTCACTTCAACCATGGATATCTTAATGCCCCAGGGGTCTGTTTGTTCATCCAGAACTTGCTGAAGGCGCGCGTTAAGTTTTTCGCGTTCGGACAGTAAACCATCCAAATCCACTTCCCCCAGAATCGAACGCAGGGTTGTTTGCGCCAGCTGAGAAGTAGCATACAGGTAATTCTCCACTTCAACAATGGCTTTATTGGGCTCAAAAACACGGAAATAAACCACCGCATTCACTTTAACGGAAACATTATCACGTGTGATAACGTCTTGAGGGGGGACGTCCATGGTAACCGTTCGAAGGCTGACGCGAACCATTTTTTCAATGGGATACAGAACAAAAACAATCCCGGGTCCGCGCGGTGACGGATCAAGTCTCCCCAGACGGAATATGACTCCGCGCTCGTATTCCCGCAAGACATTAATCCACGATTTAACAAGGAAGAAAACAAAAAGGATGACTATGATATGAGGAATGTAGTTTTCCATAAAGTTCTCCTTCTACTGATTCTTTTCCACTTTTAACTTCAACCCGTCCACTTCAACAATTCTTACCTTCTCGCCCTTTTGAATCGGATCGCCCGCCGTTGCGCTCCAGATCTCCCCGTGGATGAAAACCTGACCCGATTCATGAATATCCGTTTGCGCCGTGCCAATTTCCTGCATGAGCCCCTGAATCCCGGTGAGCGGCTTTTTTCTGTGCAGGGTCACAACCATAAACAGCAAAAAGAGCATGGTTGCCGTAATCATCGCCACCGCGACACCAATCACTTTAAAGCTAATACGCATCTCGGGAATGGGCGCATCGAACAGCATAGTCGCTCCCAGAACAAAGGACACGATGCCTCCGATTGTGAGCAGACCGTAGCTGGTTATCTTCAATTCCAGAATGAAAAGGATGACGGAAAAAGCAATCAACATTGCGCCGATGTAGTTCACCGGAAGAATCTGCGCGGAAAGGAAACAAAGTGAAAGGCTGATTACACCGACGATCCCCGGTAGAATTCCACCCGGATGGTACAGTTCCATTGTGATGCCGATTAATCCGATACTGAAAAGAAGGACCGTTATGTTCGGATTTGCCAGAAGAGACAGGAATCTCTGCCTGCGTGTCATTGGTATCCGGATAATTTCCGGTTTTTCAAGGCTCAGCTTGTTCTGGGACCCGTCGAATCGCTTGATCGTCAGTCCGTGCGACTTCTGGAATAGTTCGTCCAGATCCTTCGCAATGAAATTGATCAGGTTGGCGTTCAACGCCTCCGTTTCCGTAAAGGAAATACTCTCCCGAACAGCTTTTTCGGCCTGCTCTATGTTTCGGCCCCGTCTTTCAGCCAGCGTTTTTATATACGCGACCGAATCTTCGGTCGCCTTTTTCATCATGGTCTTTGTATTTTCTGTTTCCTCACCTTCCGAACCCATGGTGACAGGATGAGCAGACCCTAAATGAGTGCCGGGAGCCATCACGGCCAGATCGGCCGATATGGCAATGTAAAAGCCGGCGGAGGTCGCCCGTGATCCACCGGGAGCGACATAAACGATCACAGGAACTCTGGAACTGATCATTCGCGAAATGATTGTGCGCATGGAGTCCATAACACCTCCCGGAGTCTGGATCTGTACCACAATCGCGTCTGCATTACTCTTGTTTGCTTCATCTATACCTTGAATCACATATTCGGCGGTGATGGCATGAACGGCGCCATCCAGAAAAACATGAATCACTCTGGAAGCCTCTAACGAATGAGAAACCGCAAAGAAGATCAAGCAAACCGCAAACAATATGTTTCTATTCATATGACCACGCATCCTCAGTGCTCGAGTGTTATCAATTAAGTAGATTATAACTCGGAACCACTCCTGTGCGACCACCCTCCTCTGTCTCAGACTAATCCACGAACGTGCTGCAGAATTTTCCCGATAAGATAGATGGATCCGCAAATGACCAGCGGCCTGTGAAGGGCCTTCGAATGAGCACGCGCCAGATCAAAAGCGCGAATTGGATCGGGGTCCAGCTCAAACCGGATTCCGGCATCCAGTGC
>Ga0247727_10009182_pt1 | contig 18040 bp, 14 predicted proteins | sample WisWelCaveWW1625_FD_202498 | JGI IMG/M metagenome (GOLD analysis project Ga0247727, IMG submission 202498) | Biofilm microbial communities from Wishing Well Cave, Virginia, United States - WW16-25 | ecosystem: Environmental > Aquatic > Deep subsurface > Groundwater > Cave microbial mat | place...
GATCCTTCATCCCTGGCCAAATATTCGCTTTGCCGTCACACACCCGAGGTGGGAGCCGGATGCCTTAATCGGGCCCGTCCGGATCTGTGCGGGGGGCGCGGGGTAACCTGCGTCCCTACCGCGATCACCATCTCCTCGGCCATCCAGCATGTGAAGGGCGGCCGCCTCAAGGCGCTCGGCGTCACCACCAACGAGCGCGTGCCCGCCATGCCAGACGTTCCAACCATGCTGGAGCAGGGTTTTCCCGCAAACGTCAGCAGCTCGTGGCAAGGTGTGCTGGTCCCCGCCGGCACTCCGCGCCCTGTCGTCGAGAAGATCCACGCCGCGCTGGTCCAGGCGATTGCAGACGACAAGGTCAAGGCGCGGATGGCCGAAGCCGGCGTGATCGCCACGACCAGCAAGACGCCCGAGGAGTTCAAGACCTATCTCGCAGCCGACGCGGCCAAATGGGGACAGGTCATCAAGCAGACCGGCGCAAAGCCCGAATGACGGCCTCCCTCTCCCCACGGAAGAGTGGGGAGAGGGACCCCCGGACGGAGATCGGCATGAAGCTCCGCCTCACGACGGACCTGTTGACCGGCGTGCTGTTCGCGGCTCTCGGCGGCTTCGCCAGCGTTTACGGATCGCGCTATGCGCTCGGCTCCGCGGCTCGCATGGGTGCCGGATATTTCCCGCTGCTCATCAGCTCCGGGCTGCTGGTGGTCGGCGCTGTTCTCATCGTGCGCTCCTTTTTGGGTGCCGACGACGATGCGCTCGATGCCATCGGTTGGCGCCAGCTTGTGCTGGTGCTGGCCGGCGTGCTCGCCTTCGGGCTGCTGATCGACCGCCTGGGCCTGCTCGCCGCCGGCATCTTGCTGGTGGTGGCGGCGCGGGTGGCCGACCGCGAGTTCGGTCCATTGGAGACGGCCCTGCTGGCGCTGGGCTTGACGCTTGCCGCCGCTGCCCTCTTCATCTACGGCCTCGGTCTCCCCGTCAAACTGCTGCGGTTATAGGCTGGGCGGCCCATGGACGTCCTCACCAATCTCGGTCTCGGCTTCTCGGTCGCGCTGGCGCCGATCAATCTGCTGTATTGCTTCTTCGGCGTGCTGCTCGGCACCATCATCGGCGTGCTGCCGGGCCTCGGGCCGGTCGCCACCATCTCGATCCTGCTGCCCTTCACCTTCGGCCTGCAGCCGCAAACGGCGCTGATCATGCTGGCCGGCATCTACTACGGGGCGCAATACGGCGGCTCGACCACGGCGATCCTGGTCAACCTGCCGGGCGAATCCTCCTCGGTGGTCACCGCCATCGACGGCCACCAGATGGCGCGCCAGGGCAAGGCCGGGCTGGCGCTGGCGACGGCGGCGCTGGCCTCGTTCCTGGCCGGCACCTTTGCCACATTGGTCATCGCCCTGGCGGCGCCATCGCTCGCCGAGGTGGCGCTGCAGTTCGGTCCGGCGGACTATTTCTCCTTGATGGTGTTCGGCCTGGTGGCCGCGGTGATCCTCGCCCATGGCTCGGTGGTGAAGGCGATCGGCATGATCCTCGTCGGCATGCTGCTCGGCACGATCGGCATCGACGTCAACACCAGCGTACCGCGCTTCACCTTCGGCATTCCCCAGTTCGGCGACGGCATCGATTTCGCCGTGATCGCCATGGGCATCTTCGGCATCGGCGAGACGATCCTGAACCTGGAGCGCAGCGGAGCGGTGCGATCCTATGTGCAGACCGTCAAGAACCTGTGGCCTGCTCCGCATGAGCTGCGGGCGATGCTGCCGGCCGCGTGGCGCGGGACACTGCTGGGATCGGCGCTCGGAATTCTGCCCGGCGGCGGACCGGTGCTGGCATCGTTCTCGGCCTATGCGCTGGAAAAGAGACTATCCAGGGAACCAGAGCGCTTCGGCAAGGGCGCCATCGAGGGCGTGGCAGGGCCGGAAGCCGCCAACAACGGCGCGGCGCAGTCCTCGTTCATCCCGCTGCTGACGCTGGGGCTTCCGGCCAACGCCGTAATGGCGCTGATGATCGGCGCGCTCATGATGCACGGCCTGCATCCGGGTCCGCAACTCATGCGCGACAAGCCCGAGCTGTTCTGGGGGCTGGTCGCCAGCATGTGGCTGGGCAATCTGATCCTCGTTGTCCTCAATCTGCCGCTGGTGGGCATCTGGGCGAAGCTGCTGACGCTGCCCTACCGCTTCCTCTATCCGGCCATCCTGCTGATCTGCGCCATCGGCGTCTACAGCATCAACAACAGCGCGCTCGACGTGCTGGTGGCCACCGTGTTCGGCTTCGTCGGCTACCTGCTCTATCGCCTCAACTGCGAGCCGGCGCCGCTGCTGCTCGGCTTCATCCTGGGACCGCTGATCGAGGAGAACTTGCGCCGCGCCCTCGTCATCTCGCACGGCAGCCCGACGGTGTTCGTCGAGCGTCCGATCAGCTGCGCATTCCTGATCCTGACGGCCGTGCTTGTCGTCATCCTCGCCGCGCCAATGATCCGTTCCGGCCGCGAGCGCGTGTTCAAGGAGAGCGGGACGTGAGCTATGGATGGGCTTCGCAGATCCAATAGCCCTCGCACCAAGGACCCCAGCAATGACGAAGCGCCGCATTATCGATGCGCATGCCCATATTCTCGCGCAGGAGACGATGGCGCTCATGCGCAAGGAGGCCCCAGCGGTCGGGCTGCGGCTCGAGCGTATCGACGACGATTTCGCCGTCCTCGACGTGGCTGGCAGCACCTACCGCCCGTTCCCACGCGGCGCCTGGGACATGCAGAAGCGGTTTGCGGACATGGACGCAGCCGGCATCGACATGCAGGTCGTCTCCAACACGCCGCAGACCTTCCTCTACAACCAGGACGCAGCGCTCACCGCGGTGCTCGCGGCCCTACAGAACGATCAGATTGCCAAGGCCGTCGCCGCTCACCCCGACCGGCTCTTGGGGATTGCAACGCTGCCCATGCAGGCGCCTGGGTTGGCCGCCGACGAGCTGCGCCGGGCCATACGCAAGTTGGGGCTGAAGGGCGCGCAGATCGGCTCCAACGTCAATGGCCGCAACCTCGACGACCCGGCCCTCGAGCCGCTGTGGGCCGCGGCCGATGAGCTCGACGCTTTCATCATGGTGCACCCGACCCAGGTTGCCGGGGTGGACCGGCTCAAGCCCTACTATCTCGTCAACCTTATCGGCAACCCGCTCGATACGACGATCGCGGCGGCGGCGCTGGTGTTCGGCGGCGTAATCGAGCGCTATCCCAACATCAAGTTCCTGATGGTGCACGGCGGCGGTTTCGTCCCCTACCAGATCGGCCGCTTCAAGCATGGCTGGCAGGTGCGGCCCGAGCCGCAGGCAAGATTGAAGGCGCCGCCCGACGCTTCCCTCGATCGCCTTCTCTTCGACACCATCCTGCACGGGCAGCCCGCGCTCGAGTTCCTCGTCTCCTCATGCGGGGCCTCGCGCGTGCTGCTGGGAAGCGACTATCCCTTCGACATGGGTAGCCTCGAGTGCGTGCGGCAGGTGGAAGCGCTCGCCATCGCCGCGACAGACAAGATGACGATCCTTGGCGGGGCGGCGACAGCGCTGCTGCGCATCAACTAGTGCAGTCGGCCAGCGACGGCTATAGACGCCCATCGGCGGTCTCCGCCACCACGCCGGCGGCGGCCGATCGCCATCATCGAACGCATTTTGGCCGAGGACAAAGGCCGTCGAAGAAGCAGCAGCACGCCTGCAAGCTGCCGAACCGCGTAGTGGTCGACTTCGACAGTCCAGTGTCAGAAGCTGTCGTCAGGGGTATTGTCATCGCAGTGGGTCGCTGCTGTCCAAACCTCGACGGGTCCCAGCGTTCGCGCAAGCGCAGATGGCTACGGTGAGACTACAGAGCCACCCTCACGCGTTGCCGCCGATGGCGGGACCAGGCTCGGCGCGCCATCCTCCAGATGGCACGCCATCGTGTGGCCGGGCCCGACAACCTTCAGCACCGGTTCCTCGACGCGGCACCGGCCCATCACGTACGGGCAGCGTGTGTGAAAGCGACAACCCGGCGGCGGCTTGATGGGGCTCGGCACGTCGCCTTTCAGAATCATGCGCTGGCGGCTGGCGTCCGGGTCGGCCACCGGCACGGCTGATAGCAAGGCCTGCGTGTAGGGGTGCTTTGGAGTTGCAAAGATGCTGCGCTTCGGCGCCAATTCCACGATGCGGCCGAGATACATCACCGCGACGCGGTGCGTCATGTGCTCAACGATCGCCAGATCGTGACTGATGAACAACAACGCGAGGCCGAGTTGCTTTTGAAGATCCTGCAGCAGATTGACGATCTGCGCCTTGACCGACACGTCGAGCGCGGAGACTGCCTCGTCGCACACGATTAGGTCCGGCCCGGCAGCAAGCGCCCGCGCGATGCCGATGCGTTGCCGCTGCCCGCCGGAGAATTCGTGCGGCCAGCGGTCCACCGAGTCGCGGGAGAGGCGCACGAGGTCCACGAGCTGCACGACCTGCTCGTCTAGCTGCTCTGCGGAGGTTGCCAGACCGAAATTGCGGATAGGCTCAGCCAGGATATCGCGCACGCGCATGCGCGGATTGAGACTCGAAAACGGATCCTGGAACACGACCTGCAGACGCCGACGCAAAGGGCGGAGCGCAGCCGCCGAGAGATTATCGATGCGCTGCCCGTCGATCAGCACTTCGCCGGCCGTGACATCGGACAGCCGCAGGATCGCGCGTCCAACCGTCGACTTGCCGCACCCGGACTCGCCGACGAGTGCCAGAGTCTCGCCTTTCCGGATCTCGAACGACACGCCGTCGACGGCATGGACATATCCTCGCGCGCCGCCGAAGAAGCCGCTGCGCAACGGAAAATGCTTCTTGAGATTTCTCACCTCGAGCAGCGGCGCACTCATGCGGGCACCCCATGGCGCACGGCGTGATGACAGGCTACCGCGTGACGCGCCGCCTTCATCTCGAGGGCAGGTGTGACCGTCCGGCAGACATCTGTGGCAAGCGCGCAGCGGCCGGCAAAGACGCAGCCGGCAATCCGACTCTTCAGGCTCGGCACAAGACCCGGGATTTCAGCCAGGCGCGTGTCCCCGCCCGATAGAGAAGACCCAAGCTTCGGCACCGCACCGAGCAGACCCTTGGTATAGGGATGGCGCGGCGTGCGGAACAGTTCACGAACCGGCGCCTCTTCCACTTTGCGGCCGGCATACATCACCATCACCCGCTCCGCGACCTCGGCGACGACGCCGAGATCGTGCGTAATGAGGATGATTGCCGCGCCTACGCGCTTCTTGAGGTCACGCATGAGATCGAGAATCTGCGCCTGGATGGTCACGTCGAGCGCCGTCGTGGGCTCGTCGGCGATGAGAAGTTTTGGATTGCAGGCAAGCGCCATCGCAATCATGACCCGCTGACGCATTCCGCCGGACAATTGGTGCGGATACTCCTCCAGCCGCTGACGTGGCTCGGGGATGCCGACGAACTGGAGCATCTCCGCCGCGCGGTCGGCGGCGGCCCGGGCGCCGAGCCCTTCGTGGAGCCTGAGCGTCTCCATCAACTGGCGCCCAACCGTCAGTACCGGGTTCAGCGACGTCATCGGCTCTTGGAAAATCATCGAGATGTCCTTGCCGCGAATATCGCGCATCTCCCGATGGCTGGCTTTCAAGAGGTCCCTGCCTTGCAGGCGGATCTGGCCGGCGACCTTGCCCGGCGGCTCCGGCACGAGCCGCAGGATCGACATGGCCGTGACGGATTTCCCGCAGCCCGACTCCCCGACAATTGCCAGCGTCTCGCCGGCTTCCACCGAGAACGACACCCCATCGACGGCACGATTGATGCCGTCCGGCGTGCGGAAGTGTGTCTGCAGATTCTCGACCTCGAGTAGCGCCACCGCCTCAGAGCCTTTTTGCCATTCGCGGATCGAGCGCGTCTCTTAGACCGTCACCCATCAGATTGACGGCCAGCACCGTGACCGAGAGGAAAATTGCCGGAAAGAAAATGATGTACGGCTTCACCTGCCAGAGCGTGCGGCCGTCCGCCATGATGTTACCCCAGGATGGGATGATCGGCGGCGTGCCGGCGCCGATGAACGACAGGATCGATTCGATGATCATGGCGCTGCCGCAGATATAGGTCGCCTGCACCGTCAGCGGCGCAACCGTATTCGGCAGGATGTGACGGAGGATGATCATTGGTGTCGTGGTGCCGGCGGCTATGGCGGCATCAACATACGGCTGCTCGCGCAAGGACAGAACGACACCACGCACGAGCCGCGATACACGGGGTATCTCCGCAATCGTGATGGCTAAGATGACATTCTGCACACTGGCTCGCGTGAGCGCCATCAGCGTGATGGCGAGCAAGATTGGCGGGATCGACATCAAACCATCCATGACCCGCATGATCACGCCGTCGAGGGCGCGCATGTAGCCGGAGACAAGGCCGATCGCCAATCCCACGAGCGAGGCGAGAACCGCCACGGCGAACCCAACGAGAAGCGAGATTCGCGCGCCGTATAGCACGCGCGAGTAGATGTCGCGACCGAACGCGTCGGTACCGAACCAGAACTCAGCCGAGGGCTCGCGCGTGCGCTTGGCTAGCGCGAGCGCAGTTGGGTCCACCGTCCAGAACAGTGGCGCGAACACTGCGATGCACACCATCAGCGCCAGAATAGACATGCCGAGCGCCATGGTCGGATGGCGCCACATGAAGCCAACCAGCCCGCGGCGGATGCGCACCGGCGGCAGAATGTCGGGGAGCTCGGGTGCTGCGGGATAATGCGCCGCAGCCTGCGCCGCAACCGACAAAGAGGCGGTCAATAGCGGATCCTCGGATCGAGAGCCATGTAGACGATGTCGATGGCCAGATTGACCAGGACATAGAGGAAACTGAACATCAAGACGATGCCCTGGATCAGGGGATAGTCGCGCCGTACGATCGCGTCGATGGTCAGTCGCCCAAGGCCTGGGATGGCGAACACGCTTTCGGTAACCACCGCGCCGCCGATCAGAAGCGCGACGCCGATGCCGATCACGGTGACAATCGGCACTGCGGCGTTCTTCAATGCATGCAGGAACAGGATCGAACGCTCACCGAGACCCTTTGCACGCGCAGTGCGGATATAATCCTGGCTCAGCACCTCGAGCATCGTTGCGCGCGTGATGCGGGCGATCAGCGCGATGTAGACAAAGCCCAGCGCGATGGCCGGCAGGATCAGATTCTCGAGCCACGGCCAGAAGCCTTTGGCGAGCGGCGTATAGCCCTGAACCGGAAGCCAATCGAGCACGAGCGCGAACCAGTAGGCCAGGAGATAGCCGACGACGAAGACCGGCACCGAGAAGCCGATGACCGACAGTGCCATCAGCAGTCGATCGAGCCAGCTCCCGACCTTCCAGGCGGCAAGAACGCCCATCGGCACGGCCGCCACGACCGCAAACAACAGCGTCACCACCATGAGCGAAAGCGTCGGCTCGATGCGCTGGCCAATAAGCTCCGTTACGGGCAGTCCCGTGAACATCGAGGTCCCAAGATCGCCGTGCAGCAGTTGCCACGTCCATTCGGTGAAGCGGACGAGGAAGGGCCGGTCGAGCCCGAGGCTGCGCCGGATCTTCTCAACGTCCTCGGGCGAGGCCTGATCCCCGGCAATCACAGCGGCAGGATCGCCGGGCGCGATATAGAGCAGACTGAAGACGAACAGAGCAACGATCGCCATGACGGGGACCGTCGCCAGCACGCGTCTGAGGATGTAGCTGAACATAGGAGCGTCAGCTTCTCCGATAATCCTCTCCCCCACATGGTGGGGGAGAGGGAACGCACGCTTAGGTCTTCTTGACGCCCCAGAACCAGGGGAGCGGGCCGTTCTTGATGCCCTCGACGTTGCCGCGCCAGGCTTGATAGGCGTAGTAGAAGCCGGTCGGGATGAAAACGACGTGCTCCATCGCCGCCTTGTTGAGGCGCGCGATGACGGCTTTCTCATCGTCGAGGGTCTTGGCGTCGTACCAGGCCGCGACCTCTTTCTCGACTTCCGGGCTGTCCGGCCAGCCAAACCAGGCCTTGTCGCCGCTCGCACGCACCGCAATGTGCGCCGCCGGGTTGGCGCAATCGGCGCCGGCATGCCACGTGTGGAACATGCCCCAGCCGCCCTGGCCCGGCAGGTTCTTGGAGGCGCGGCGCTGGCCGACCGTGCCCCAGTCCGTGGCGACGAAGTCGACCGCCATGCCGATCTTCTTCAGGAGATCGGCGGTGATCTCGCCCATGGCTTTGAGGGCCGGCTGATCCTGCGCCACGAGGCACGTGACCGGCTGATCCTTGTAGCCAGCTTCCGTAAGCAGTTTCTTGGCGGCCTCGTAATTGCGCGGTCCCTTGAGGGGCTCGCCGCCGGCTTCCGTATAGAGCGGCGTCCCCGGCGTGAAGAAGCTCGGTATGGCCTTCCAGAGGCTGGGGTCGGAGCCGACCACGGCGCGCATGTAGTCTTCCTGGCTCAACGCCATTTGCACCGCACGGCGCACGCGCACGTCGTTGAAGGGGGGGTGCATGTGGTTCAGGCGAAACGCGCCGATGTTGCCCAGCGGATCGGCGATATCGACCTTGATGTTGCGATTGCGCTTCAAGACGGGGACGAGATCGGAGATCGGGCTTTCCCACCAGTCGATCTCGCCGTTCTGCAACGCCGCCGAGGCCGTCGCCGGATCGGGCATGATAACCCACTCGATGCGATCGACGTTTATCACCTTGCCGCCGGAGAACCAATTGGCCGGCTCGCTGCGCGGGACGTAGTCTGCGTTCTTTTCGAAGGCCGCCAGCGCGCCCGGCTTCCAGTCGCCGCGCACGAACTTCATTGGCCCCGAGCCGACATACTCGTCTATTTGCTTGAAGGGATCGGTTTTCGCAAGCCGCTCCGGCATGATGAAGCAGCACGGCGTACCCACTTTGCCGAGTGCGAATGTGACCTTCGGATAGGGCTTGGAAAGCACCCACTTGAAGGTGCGGTCGTCGACCGCAGTCAGCTCCTTTTGGATCGCCTTGAGCATGAGGCCCATGGCGTCGCGGTTGCACCAGCGCGCGATGCTGGCGACGCAATCCTTGGCAAGCACCGGCGCACCGTCGTGGAACTTCAGGCCCGAGCGCAGCTTGAAGGTCCAGGTCAGGCCGTCGCTGGAGACCTCTTCGCTCTCGACCATCTGGCGCTGCGGCTGCAGCTTGTCGTCGATGCCGTAGAGCATGTCCCAAACGAGCTGTGACGCATTGCGCACGACATACTGCGTCCCCCAGATCGGGTCGAAGTTCGCGAGGTTGGCCTGCGGCACGAACTTCAGAACCTTCGCACCTTGCGCGATCGATGGCATCGGAAATCCGCCAGCGGCCACCAGCGTTCCCGTCGTCGCGATACCTTTGAGGACTTTTCTGCGATCCATGTTCGTCCCGAGCCTCCTTTGCCAAAGACCGTCGCAGCGATGAGATTGCGGTTGCGACCGTCGCCCAAGCCAGTTGCGCCCATTGCAACGACCTGTGTCAAGATGCGAGAAACGTGCAAATCGCCTAAATCTGCAGCGGATATGTGCAGGACGCGATTCACAGGCCGCAGAGATCGCGCAAGGGGGTGACACCATGAGCCGCATCATCACTGTCGGCGCGGCGCAGCTCGGACCCGTGCAACGGGCTGACAGCCGCCAAAACGTCGTCAGGCGCATGCTCGACCTCCTCAGACAGGCCGGCGAGCACGGCTGCACCCTGGTGGTCTTCCCGGAGCTGGCGCTCACAACCTTCTTTCCGCGCTGGTGGATGGAGAGCGAGGAGGAGATCGACAGCTTCTTCGAGCGCGCCATGCCCTCGCCGGAGACCGCGCCGCTCTTTGAGGGGGCAGCGCGGCTCGGCATCGGCTTCTACCTCGGCTTCGCTGAGCTCGAGCAACGAGGGCCGAGGCGTCACCGCTTCAACACGTCGATCCTGGTGGACCGCTCCGGCAAGCTCGTCGGCAAGTACCGCAAGATCCATCTTCCTGGCCATGCTGAGCACGAGCCGGATCGGCCCTTCCAACACCTCGAGAAGCGCTACTTCGAGGTGGGCGACCTGGGCTTCGGCGTGTGGCGCACCATGGACGCCAACATGGGCATGTGCATCTGCAATGACCGACGCTGGCCGGAGACCTACCGCGTCATGGGCCTCCAGGACGTGGAGATGGTGCTCCTCGGCTACAACACGCCGCGCCACCACCCGCCGGCACCCGAACATGACCGCCTGAGCGATTTCCACAATCAACTGTCGATGCAGGCGGGCGCCTACGCCAATGCCACCTGGGTGGTGGGCGTGGCCAAGTGCGGCGTGGAGGAGGGCTGCGAGATGATCGGCAATTCCTCGATCATCGCCCCGACCGGCGAGGTGATCGGCCAGGCTCTCACGCAGGGTGACGAGCTGGTGGTGGCACGCTGCGACCTCGATATCGGCCGGAGCTACAAGGCGACCACCTTCAATTTCGAGCGGCACCGGCAGCCTGAGCAGTACGGGATGATCGTTGAAAGGACGGGTGCCGTTCCGCCGAAGGCGGGACGCTGACACGGGTCCAAAGAGAGCCGACGCAGCGGAGTGCCTGTGCCAGGAGCGGCTCCGACACGGTCGGTCTACTCCAACGAGGGGACACGCCGGCGATCTGTCCAGCACGGCGGAACCAACCGCGGTGATCATGCCGAGCGTCCGGGCCCACCTCGACGTCGAGGTCGATCCCCATCGCACCAATGGGTGGTGGGCCCAAAAGGCTCGCCCCGAACGCGCTCCTGCTGATTGCTCACCAAGCCCTCTGCGCCGCGCAAGCGACCCTCCGTCATTCAACCGGAATAGACACGCAGATTGTAGCATCGCGGCAATCGACACGGTGACCACCTGAGTGCGATAGTGCTAGGAAAGAGCAGGAGAGGAAACGCGCGGCGTGTTGGCATGGCGTCCGGGCGCGGCGTGGCACACCATGGTGTCGCGCGGCCCGGCCGGCAGCTGGCGGCACGTGGGAGGCCGAATGGCGACCGTCGAGTTCCGCAACGTGCGCAAGGCGTTCGGGCCGGTTGAAGTCCTTCACGGCGTCAGCGTCGCCATCGCCGACAGCGAATTCGTCGTCCTAGTCGGCCCCTCCGGCTGCGGCAAGTCCACGCTGCTGCGCATGCTGGCCGGCCTCGAGAACATCACCGCCGGCGAGATTGCGATCAGCGGGCGGGTCGTCAACACCGTGCCGCCGAAGGACCGTGACGTGGCCATGGTGTTCCAAAACTACGCGCTCTACCCGCACATGACCGTCTTCCAGAACATGGCCTTCTCGCTCAAGCTCGCCAAGGCGCCCAAGGAGGTCATGGATCGGGAAGTCATGCGCTCCGCGAAAATCCTCGGCCTCGATCAGCTGCTGCACCGCTTCCCGCGCCAGCTTTCGGGCGGCCAGCGCCAGCGCGTCGCCATGGGCCGGGCCATCGTGCGCAACCCGCAGGTGTTCCTGTTCGACGAGCCCCTCTCCAATCTCGACGCCAAGCTGCGCGTGCAGATGCGCTCGGAGATCAAGACCCTCCACCAGCGCCTCAAGGTCACCACCGTCTACGTCACGCACGACCAGATCGAGGCCATGACCATGGCCGACAAGATTGTGGTCATGAACAGCGGCGTGGTCGAACAGACGGGACCGCCGCTGGAGCTTTACGACCGGCCGGCCAACCTCTTCGTCGCCGGCTTCATCGGCTCGCCGGCCATGAACATGATCGAGGGCAACATCGCCAACGGGTCGCTGCGCTCCGCCGACGGCACGGACTGGGCGCTGCCGGCCAACGGCAGGGGCCACCACGACGGCCCGACCGTCTACGGCATCCGGCCCGAGCATCTGCGGCTCGATCCCGATGGCATCAAGGCAAGCGTGCAGGTGGTGGAGCCCACGGGATCGGAGACGCAGGTGCTGCTCCGCGTCGGCAACCAGTCGCTGATCGCCGCCTTCCGCGACCGCGTCTCGGCAAGACCAGGCGAGATATTGCCGATCAGCCCGGATCGTGCCCTCATCCATCTTTTCGACCGGCAATCAGGCCGGCGGGTCAACTGACAACAACAACGGGAGGGGACGAAAATGGCGAATATCATCACCCGGCGAGACGCGCTCCGCCTGACGGCAGGCGGTGCAGCGGCGGCGGCGCTGGCCGGCCAGGCCAGCGCGCAGGTCCCACGCGTCGACGTGGCAGCGCCCAAGCTGCCGATCGAGAACGGCGCCAGCCTGCGCATCCTGCGCCCCGCCCGTTTCGTCGAGCCGGACGAGACCGTCTTCCGCGCCAACACCGCTAAATTCCAGCAGACGACCGGCATCCAGACGCGTGTCGACTTCGTCGGCTGGGAGGAGATCCGCCAGCAGTCGGCGGTGGCCTCCAATACCGGCACGGGTCCCGATATCGTGGTCGGCTGGGGCGAGGACCCGCACGTCTACGTGGACAAGCTGATCGAGCTCTCGGACGTTGCCGAGTATCTGGGCAAGAGGTACGGCGGCTGGAGCTTCCTGGCCGAGAAGTACGGCAAGCGCGACAAGACCAACAATTGGATTGGCCTCCCGCTGGGCGGGGGCACCGGTCCGCTGGTCTATCGTCGCTCCGCCGTCAAAGAGGCCGGCTTCGACAAGATCCCGACCGACCACGCCGAATTCCTGAAACTCTGCCAGGCCCTGAGGAAAATCAACAAGCCGGCGGGCTTCGCGCTCGGCAACGCCGTCGGCGACGGCAACGGCTTTGCCAACTGGCTGGTGTGGTCGCACGGGGGCTTTCTGGTCGATGAAGGTGGCAAGGTCTCCATCAACAGCAAGGAGACGATTGCGGCGCTCACGTATCTCAAGGACCTGTACGCGACCTTCATCCCCGGCACGCTGGCCTGGGGCGATCCCAGCAACAACCGCGCCTACGCGGCAAACGAGGTGTGGCTCACGGCCAACGGCGTCTCGCTCTACTTCGCCCTGAAGAACGATGCGGCGACGCGGGCCATCGCCGACGACACCGACCACACACCGCTGCCTTTCGGTGTGGTCGGCAAGCCGCCGCAAGCGTCGCTGATCCTGAATGCCATGGTGTTCAAGCACACCAAGTTCCCGAACGCGGCCAAGACCTATTTGCAATTCATGATGGAATCCGAGCAATACGATCCCTGGCTCACTGGCTGTCTCGGCTACTGGTCGCAGACCCTGCGCGCCTACAGCAAGAGCGCGCTGTGGGGTTCCGATCCCAAGATTGCGGTGTTCCGCGGCGCCACCGAAAATCAGTTCTGGTCCGGTTACAAGGGGCCGATCACGCAGGCAGCCGGCGCGGTCGCCGCCGAGTATATCATGGTGCAGATGTGTGCATCCGTGGCCGCCGGCCAGGCGACGCCGGAGGAGGCGGCCAAGGAGGCCGAGCGCCGCGCCCGCCGCTACTATCGCTGACCGTCACGTCGCGCCGCCGGGGCAACATCGATCCCCGGCGGCTTCTTTGGTGCCGAGGTCCAATGGCCGCCATCGACATCGCGAACTGGTCCCACACCCGGGTCGAGCCCAACTGGCTGGCGCGCCTGTTCGACTGGAGGCCCTTCCTGATCTTCATCTGCCTGCTGCCGGCGGTCGGACTCCTGCTCGTGTTCCTCACCTATCCGCTGGGCCTCGGGATCTGGCTCGCCTTCACCGACACCACGATCGGCCGCAGCGGGCAGTGGATCGGCTTGGAGAATTTCGAGTACCTGCTCGGGGACAAGCTGTTTTGGCAGGCGGTGTTCTACAGCGTGTTTTATACGACCGTCGCCACGGTGGGAAAGTTCGGGCTGGGCCTGTGGCTAGCATTGCTGCTCAACAACCACATCCCGTTCAAGACCATCCTGCGCGCCATTATCCTGTTGCCCTGGATCACACCGACGGTCCTGTCGGCCATCGCTTTCTGGTGGATCTACGACCCCCAATTCTCGATCATCTCCTATGTCTTCGTCGATGCGCTCGGGGTGCGCGACCGATATTTCGACTTCCTCGGCTCGACGTGGCCTGCCCGATGGTCGCTGATCGCCGCCAATATCTGGCGCGGCATTCCATTCGTTGCCATCTCGCTGCTCGCCGGCCTGCAGACCATCTCGCCCTCGCTTTACGAGGCCGCATTGCTCGACGGCTCAACGGCCTGGCAGCGCTTTCGCTTCATCACCTTCCCGCTGCTGCTGCCGATCCTCGCCATCGTCATGACCTTCTCGATCATCTTCACCTTCACCGACTTCCAGCTGGTCTACGCCATCACCCGCGGCGGGCCGGTGAACTCCACGCATTTGATGGCGACCCTAGCCTTTCAACGCGGCATCCCCGGCGGCATGCTGGGCGAGGGCGCGGCGATCGCCGTCTCGATGATTCCATTCCTGGTCTTTGCGACGCTGTTCAGCTATTTCGCACTGGCCCGGCGCAAGTGGCAGCAGGGAGAGAGCAATGACTGACGCCGTCGCCAACGAGCCCCAAGCCTCGGCCGTTGCCGTGCCCGAGGTCATGGCTTGGGACAGCCGCGCCAAGCGGCTGGTGCTGATCTACCTGCCGCTTGCGTGCTTCGTCTTTATCCTGCTGTTCCCGTTCTATTGGATGGCGATCACGTCGTTCAAACCCAATGCCGAGCTCTACGACTACAAGACCTACAACCCGTTCTGGGTCGCTCAGCCGACGCTCGACCACATCCGCAAACTGCTGTTCGACACCGCCTATCCGAAGTGGCTGCTGACCACGATGTCGGTGGCCGTTGCCGCGACTTTCCTGTCGCTGTTCTGCAGCGTGCTCGCGGCCTACGCCATCCAGCGGCTTCGCTTCAAGGGCAGCCAGTATGTGGGGCTCGCCATCTACCTCGCCTACCTGGTGCCGCCGTCGATCCTGTTCATTCCGCTCGCCACGATGGTGTTCAGGCTCGGCCTGTTCGACACCCCGCTCGCCCTCATTCTCGTCTACCCGACCTTCCTGGTGCCGTTCTGCACCTGGCTCCTGATCGGCTATTTCAAGTCCATCCCCTACGAGCTCGAGGAGTGCGCGCTCATCGACGGGGCGACGCGACTGCAGATCCTGCGCCTGATCACGCTTCCGCTCGCCATTCCCGGCATTATCAGCGCCGGCATCTTCTCCTTCACACTCTCTTGGAACGAGTTCATCTATGCGCTCGCCTTCATCCAGAGCAGCGAGAAAAAGACGGTGCCGGTGGCGATCCTGACCGAGCTCGTCTCCGGCGACGTCTACCAGTGGGGCGCCCTGATGGCTGGCTCGCTGATGGGCTCGCTGCCAGTTGCGATCTTCTATTCCTTCTTTGTCGACTACTACGTCTCCTCGCTCACGGGCGCTGTAAAGGAGTGAGCGTCGGAGGCACGCCCACTCGAGATCGGGCCTACCCCGCGCTTCTTCTTCACAGGTTTGGCGTGCTCTCGCTCCGCTAATGGGGTCACTTTTGCGCGTTCCCGGCGCGGGCTAAACGCGTCTGTAGGTCCCAGGTGGCTGACGGAATTGCTGCGTCGCCGAGGTCGGAAGCGGCGGGGAATGCCGCTCGGCATCCACGGCATGCCAGTGCCCACCTGCCCGCTATCGAAACTTGCTACCGGTTATGCCCCATGCTCGATCGTCGGGCGGCGCCAGCCATGCATGACGATAATTGATAGGAAACCTTTGGATGCATCGCGTAGCTTTTTGTGCGTGCGGACAACTTTCGTTCACCCCATCCAGCTGATGCGAGGAGTTTATCAGTTCTCAATGCTCAGAGCATGCAGCGGCGAGGGAAACTGCCGGGCAACTTGGACCGGTGCGGGTCAGACTTTCGCGTCCCAGCGTTGGCCAGCGCACGGCAGATCAGCCCCCAGCAACTGTCGAAGTCGCTGCACTGCCGCGAACGGGCGGTCCGGTCATTTGGTGCCATAAAACCCGCAATCGTCGAAAGCAGACATCGAAAGGTTTTCCCCAACCGGGGGCAAATAGCGCGGAGTTGCCGCTAAGAGGAGCATTGCGGAAGACCTTGATGCGGCAAGAGCGGGGAGAAAGCACCTACAATTCACCGCTCGTTAGGCTTGCTATGGCACAAGATTTGACTGGAACCAGCAGTCCAACAGCGCATGCCGCGTATCTCGAAAGCGGATTGCGCTGCAGCTGCTCACTTTTTGTGACCCTTCGACGCTGCCTCTTACTAGTCGCCGCGACTCGAGATCGGGAAGCTGGCGGGGTGTCGGGGACAGGCCAACGGCGGCACTCGTCTATCTAACATCAGGCAAAGAGCTCCGAGGACAAAACCCGTGATTGATAGCGCCGTATTGGTGGGCACGCCATGATAGCCGCGATAAGGAAGACCTGGAATCTGGCCGGCCTTGGCGCCAAAATCCTAGTGGCGCTTTTCGCTGCCGCGCTGCCGGCCTTCGTGGTCGCCACTATCCTGGGCGTGACATTGGTTACCACGGTCAATCAAGCCGAAACGGATTTTGAGAAGGCCACTTCAGCAGCTCGCCGGCTGACGGATATCCGAGTTTTTATCGAGAAGGAGCACGGATTTCTGGGCCGCCTCCCGTCGGAGCTCGATCTCGTGAGGATCAATCATTATGCGCAAGAAATCACTTCGGTTGGCCAAAGAATAGACATCGAGCTAGCGACTCTCGCCGGTGACAAGCGGATCGTCGCCTCTGAGACCCTCGGCGAGATCCGCGCCGTGCGCCAAAAAATGAAGCAAACCGCGGACAAGGTCGTTGATGCCGCAAAGAGCTTTTCTCAGACAACCGCACGGGAACTGCTCAACGGCTTATTCGAGGAAACAGGCAGCTCGCTGACCGTACAGCTCGATGCCATTGGGTTGAATGTTTATGGTGTTGCCGATCACGCCCAAAGCCGATTGCGGGCTAGTTCCCTCAACGCGTGGCGCCTGACCCCGATCGGTCTTGTCGGCGCGCTGTGCATGGTTGCATTCGGCGTCTGGGCTATCCGGCGAAATGTGATTCGGCCGCTTGCCGAGATCACGCGCGTGACCGAACAGGCGGCAGGGGGAGCAAGAGACGTTTGCGTTCCGCATGGAGCTCGCCAGGATGAGATCGGCGCGCTTTCACGCTCCATCAGAGTGTTCCAAAAGGCCATGGATGACGTGGTGCAACTGAGTTCCTCAGTGCAGAAGGCGGGTATCCAGGTCGGCTCCGCGGTGACAGAAATCGCTGCGACGTCCAAACAGCAGCAGGCAACAGCGAGCGAAATTGCCGCAACCACGACCCAGATCGGCGCCACCTCCAAGGAGATCTCCGCCACCTCCAAGGAGCTGGCCAAGACGATGAGCGAGGTCTCCACTGTTGCCGAGCATACCGCAGCCTTGGCAAACAGCGGTCAGGCCGGCCTGTCTCGTATGCAAAAGATCATGCCTCAGGTCATGGAGGCCGCGCGATCGATCAATGCAAAGCTCGCTGTGCTCAACGAAAAGGCCGGCAACATCAACCAGGTGGTCACCACTATTACCAAGGTAGCCGACCAGACCAACCTGCTCTCGCTCAATGCCGCAATCGAAGCCGAGAAGGCCGGTGAACACGGGCGCGGCTTTGCCGTCGTGGCGTCAGAAATTCGTCGTCTCGCCGATCAGACCGCGGTGGCGACATACGACATCGAGCAGATCGTGAAAGAAATTCAGTCCGCAATTTCAGCCGGCGTGATGGGTATGGACAAATTCTCCGAGGAGGTTCGTCACGGCATCCAAGACGTCGAGCAGGTGGGCGGCCAGCTGTCGCAAATCATCGAGCAGGTGCAGGCGTTGGTGCCACGGGTCGAGGCGGTCAACGAGGGGATGCAGGCGCAGGCGACCGGCGCCGAACAGATCAGCGAAGCCCTTCTGCAATTGACGGAAGCCGCTCAGCAAACTGCCGAGTCGCTCCGGCAATCGACATCAGCCATCGACGAGTTGAACCAAGTCTCCGGGAATTTGCGCAGCAGTGTCCGCAAACTCGCGGCGTAGCCGGGGACGCACCAATCACTATCATGCCTGTCCCCTTAGTTACGGCGCAATCGCCAGCTACATGAGCGCCAACAAGGAGTTGGGCCATGACGCAAACGATACCGGACGATCTGTGGCGTGACTTTCCCAAGACCGCGCCGGAGTTC
>Ga0247727_10009183_pt1 | contig 18040 bp, 15 predicted proteins | sample WisWelCaveWW1625_FD_202498 | JGI IMG/M metagenome (GOLD analysis project Ga0247727, IMG submission 202498) | Biofilm microbial communities from Wishing Well Cave, Virginia, United States - WW16-25 | ecosystem: Environmental > Aquatic > Deep subsurface > Groundwater > Cave microbial mat | place...
GACGCTGATGAATCCTCCGTCCGATAAAAAAAGGCTCGTGGTGGTCGGAAACGGCATGGCGGGTTGCGGCGTGGTGGAAGCGCTGTTGGCCCAAAAGCCGGCCCAAGCGTCAGAAAAAACATCGGCCCAAACATCGGCCAAAGCATCGGACAAAATATCGAATTGGTCCATCACGATTTTCGGCGACGAGCCGCATCCCAACTACAACCGCATTCTCTTGTCCGACGTGCTGGCCGGGAAGACCGTACCCGCGAAGATCATCCTCAACCCACCAGAATGGTACAAGGACAATGGCATTGATCTGCGGCTGGGCGTGCCGATTTCCGCCATTGACGTGGCGGGCCGGTCGGTCGTGGATCGGCTGGGCATGCACACGCCCTATGACGCGCTGGTTTTGGCCGTCGGCGGCCTGCCGTTCGTGCCCCCCATTCCGGGATGCGATCAGGAAGGTGTTCGCGTTTTCCGCACGCTGGATGAGACCGAAGAAATCATCGTCGCGGCGCGGGTGGCCAAACAGGTCGTGGTCATTGGCGGGGGACTGCTGGGTCTGGAGGCCGCGCGGGGCCTCATCAACTACGGCGTCAACGTCACGGTCGCGCACCTAGCCGACCGGCTGATGGAGCAACAACTCGATGCCGTCGGCGGCGCGGTGCTCAAACGCGAAATGGAGCGGATGGGCATCCGGGTTGTCCTCAACACCACCGCCACGGAAATTCTGGGCGAGGGGCGCGTGACGGGGGTGCGTCTGACCACGGGCGAGGTGATTCCGGCCCGGATGGCGCTGGTGACCACGGGTATCCGCCCGAATATCGCGTTGGCCCTGGCCGCGGGCATTCCGTGCAACCGCGGGATCGTAGTCAATGATCACATGGAAACCGGTGTCCCGGGCATTTACGCCGTGGGCGATGCCATTGAACATCGGGGCAAAACATACGGCCTGGTCGCCCCGCTGAAGGCGCAGGCGGCGGTGCTCGCGGACCGCATTGCGGGGGAGGGCAAGCGGCGTTACGAAGGAACAATCTGCGCCACGACCCTCAAGGTGGCCGGTATCAACCTGACTTCGGCGGGCGACTTCATCGCCACGGCGGGCGCGGAGGAAATCGCCTTTCTCGACACGCAGCATGCCGTCTACAAAAAATGCGTCCTCCGCCAAGGGCGGCTGGTCGGCTTTATTCTCTTGGGCGATAACAAAGACGGCGCGCGTTTGTTCAACCTTATTCAAAAGGGCGAGGATGTCTCGGCCATCAAGGCGGGTCTGATCGGCGAGGTGGCGCGCGAGACGGGCGCCGAGGGCGGCGTAGTGTCGGGTGTCTTTGCGATGGCCGATTCGGACACGATTTGTAACTGCAACAGCGTTACCAAGGGCACAATTCTTTCCGCCATCAAGGAGCAGGGCTGTAAAACGCGCGAAGCCGTTGCAACCTGCACGCAGGCCACGACCGGCTGCGGCAGCTGCGCCCAGATGGTGGACGATTTGCTGGTGGGGCCGGGCAAACCCAGCGCCCCAGCGGTTACCGCCGCGCATCCATCCCGCATGGAACAGAAGGCGGTTTCACTCAAAACACTCGACCTGGAAAAGGTCAAGCAGGAAGGGCTCGCGGTAGATTTCGGGCGGCTCAAGGCGTTTGGGACCGCCGATCTGGTGCCCGGAGATTATTATCGGCTGAAGACCTACGGCTTTTGCAGCCAGAAGCATCCGGGCTATTTCATGCTCCGGATCCGCATCCCCGGGGGACGCCTCAACCCGGCCCAGATGGCGCATCTGGCCGACCTGTCCAAGCAACATGGGCGGGGATGGGGGCACCTGACTGTCCGACAAAATCTGGAACTGCACTTTGTGCGCGTGGAGGATGCGTCTGACATCATCGCGGGCCTGCGATCGGTCGGGTTGACCAACCGCTCTGCCTGCGGCCACACGATGCGAAACGTCATGGCCTGTCCCCACGGCGGCATCGCCGAGGAGGGGGTGCTCGACGTTCAGCCCTGGGCCGCGGCGATCACCGATTATTTTGTCCGCCGCTCCGATCTGATCAATCCCACGATGCCCAATCGCCTCAATATCTACTTCTCCGGCTGCCCGGCCTGCAACGCCGACGCGATCATTAACGACATCGCCTTTGTGGCCAAGCGCCAGGTCAGTCCGGACGGACGCGCGGAGATGGGCTTTGAGGTCTGGCTGGGGGGCAGCCTGGGGGCGCATCCCATCTTCGGGTTTAAGCAGCGGGATTTTATCCCGCTCGCCGACGCCCTGCCCGCCTGCCAGGCGCTCTTTGCCCTTCACACCCAATTTGGCAGCCGAAACAAGGCGCGCTCGCGGCTCAAATTTCTCATCGAGCAATGGGGACGCGAGAAGTTCTCTGCGATGTTCGACCGCTACTTTGAGGAGAAGAAAAATCTGCCTGAGAATCGCGATGTGCCACTCCCGCCCTCGACGGAGGCGTCTCCCGCACTGTCGAGCGAGCCTGCGCCGCGCGCCGTGCAACGGGGGATCAATGCCCTACTCCCCCGGATTCAGCGCCTTCACGCCGCCGCGATCCCGCAGAAGCAAAAAGGATATGCGCGACTGGTCATTGCCGTGCCGCTGGGTGAGATTCGTGCCGAGCAGATTCGCGCCGTGGGCCGCATCGCCCAACAGTTTGGCAACGGCCACGTCCACTTCACGCGGGAGCAGGCCATGGAGCTGCACTGGATTCCCGATTACGCGGTGGGGCGGGTCGCGGCGAAGTTGGCGCGCGTGGGTCTGACGCTGCAAGATGGCCACGCGGGTCTCAAGGTGCTCGCCTGCCCTGGAACCGAGTTTTGTGTGTTGGCCGTCACCAACGCGCAAGGGGCGGCCAAAGACATTCGCAAGTGGCTCCAATCCACCGATCCAGAAAAGCAGGCATTGCTCAATCAAATCTCCATCCATATTTCTGGCTGCCCCAACAGCTGCGCCAAGCATCAAATTGGCGACATTGGCCTTGCGGGCACGTTGCTGCCGGTCGGCCCGTCGCGGATGTTTTCGTACCAACTCTATTTGGGCGGCGCGGCGGAAGGCGCGTTGCGCCTGGGCGAAATGGTGCGCAAGGGGATTACGGAAGAGATGGTCATCCCCACCGTGGACGCGCTGCTTGAAATCGCCCTGATCCAGCGGCGGGTGGGCGAGTCATTCCAGCAGGTGGTGGACCGCCTCTCCCCCAAGAAGGTCGCAGATCTCCTGGAGGCGCGCATCGCCCCGTTCGTTCCCGAAGACGCGCCTGCCCTCGAGATGGCGCCCGTCGAGATGTCCGTGACCGCCGACCTTGCGGCCATGGTGGGCGCGCGCTAAACCCCAATCGGTCATCTTTCGGCTGGATGGTCCGCCCCTCCCCCCGATTTGCGCTGCTTCCTTCGGACTTGCCCCGCCCTCTGCCGTTCGTGTTGCCCCGTCTAGGATTATGGCCCCGCCAAGAAATAACATGGGCATTTGGAGGCCTCATTTTTTGACGAGATCGAGGCGCGCGCAGCAGGGCCTCGGCAAAGCCGACAGAAGATCGTCATTCCCGCGAAGGCGGGAATCCAGGAGGTGTTGATCTAAAGTCGCTGGATTCCCGATGGAGGCATTCGGGAATGACACATGAGGAACGGGAAAGATTTCTAACCGGTCGCACGGATGGCGGATTGGCTGCTGATTTTGCCGTCGTCCTGTGCCCCTCCGGCAATTGACAATCGCAAGGCCAGTGTGGTCTTTTTGGGCCGTGGATCACGGGTGGGGTGGGACAAATGGTGCGTGATGGGAATGGCGTTTCCGGGTGTTCGACGGTGCGATCCACGACGGTTCTTTCCGTGCGGCACAACGGCGAGGTGGCCATGGGTGGCGATGGCCAAGTGACGTTGGGCGCTACGGTGCTCAAACACAACGCCAAAAAGATTCGGCGGATTTTCAACAATACCATCCTGACCGGATTTGCAGGCGCGACCGCGGATGCCTTCACCCTGCTGGAGAAGTTTGAGGCGAAGCTCGATCAGTATCACGGCAACCTCACGCGCGCCGCGGTGGAGCTGGCCAAAGACTGGAGAACGGATCGCATTCTGCGCCGGCTGGAGGCGTTGCTGGCCGTCGTGGATCGGGAGCATTCGTTTATTCTCTCCGGAAACGGCGATGTGATCGAGCCGGAAGATGGCATTATCGCGATTGGGTCGGGCGGGGCCTACGCCCAGGCCGCGGCGCGCGCGCTGGTGGGACATTCCACGCTTTCCGCCCGCGCCATCGTGGAGCAATCCATGGGCATTGCCGCGGACATCTGCATTTACACAAACCACCAGATTGAGATCGAGACCCTATGAAGGTGGGCACGCGCGAGACGCAAGCGCCCGCCGCGAGGATGGCAGATCAACAGGAGCGCGCCACGATGTCCACACCGAACTACGGGGACCTCATCCCGCGCCAAATCGTCGAAGCGCTCGATAAATACATCGTGGGCCAAAGCGCGGCCAAGCGGATGGTGGCCATTGCGTTGCGCAACCGATGGCGGCGGCAGCGGCTCTCTCCGGATCTCAAAGACGAGGTGTTGCCCAAGAACATCATTATGATCGGGCCGACGGGTGTCGGCAAGACAGAGATCTCGCGGCGCCTTGCCAAATTGTCCGGCGCCCCGTTTATTAAGGTGGAGGCGTCCAAGTACACCGAGGTCGGCTATGTGGGACGCGATGTAGAATCCATGATCCGCGATTTGATGGAATTGTCCGTCAACATGGTGAAGGCCGAGCATGCCGAAACGGTGCGGGAGAAGGCCACGCATCTGGCCGAGGAGCGTCTGCTCGATCTATTGCTCCCGCCGTCCCCTGCGCCCGCGCCGACCGGCATCTTCAGCGGTCATGCGGTCCTCCCGCCTTCCGAATCCCACGAGCAGAGCCGCGAGAAACTGCGTCAGCAACTGCGCGAGGGCAAACTCAACGACCGCGTGGTGGAGATGGAGGTCAAGGAGCGTCCCCCGATGTCCCACGTCGGCGTGATTTCCGGAAGCGGGATGGAAGAGATCGAGATGAACATGCGCGAGGCGCTGTCCAATCTCATGTCAGGCCGGAAGAAAAACCGCAAGGTCAAGGTGCAAGAGGCCCTCGCTCTACTGAATCAGGAGGAGGCGCAAAAGTTGATTGACATGGATGACGTCGTCAAGGACGCCGTCCGCCGCGTCGAGGACGCGGGCATTGTCTTCATTGACGAAATTGACAAAATCGCAAGCCGCGAGAAGGGGCACGGTCCCGACGTCTCCCGCGAGGGCGTCCAGCGCGATTTGCTCCCCATCGTCGAAGGCTCCACCGTGAACACAAAGTATGGCATGGTCAAGACAGATCACATTCTCTTCATCGCCGCGGGCGCCTTCCACACCTCCAAGCCGTCCGACCTCATCCCGGAGCTTCAGGGGCGATTCCCGATCCGCGTGGAACTTACCGCGCTGGGTAGGGGCGATTTTGTGCGCATCCTCACCGAGCCGCAAAACGCCCTTTGCCGTCAATACGTCGCGCTGATGGCCACCGAGGGGGTGGATCTGGTGTTCACCGCAGACGGCATCGAGGAGATCGCCGAGACGGCGGTGCGGATCAACGCGCAGTCTGAAAACATCGGCACGCGCAGGCTCTTTACGATCATGGAACGGCTGCTGGATTTGGTTTCGTACGACGCGCCCGAGATGACCGAAAAGAAGGTCGTGGTGGACGCGAAGTACGTCCAGGACCGTATGCGCGACCTCACACGCGACCCAGACTTCAGCAGATACATCCTCTGATCCTCATTCAGGAGAGGCCTACTTCATCAGTTTTTCAAGATCTGCAGAACTGGATTGGCCTAAGAAGAGTGAGCCGACCACGCGCCTTTCAAAGCGATCCAGGGCGCGGACGTAAAGGGAGTCAGACAGCGGCACGTTGCCCACCTCCTTGACCAGGGCTGCGGCATGTTTTAAGTAGAAGCGGACAAACTGGGCGATCTCTGGTCGGCCCGCCGCCTCTTTGCGCACGTAAACAAAAAGCGGGCGGGAAAGTGGGGCGTACGTTCGGTCGGAGACACGCTCGTACGTCGGCAGGACGGGCGGTCTGCCTTCCGCGCCGCGGATCGGCACGGCCTTGAGGCGATCTGCATTGGCCTCGTAATAACCCATGCCGAAGAATCCCAGGCTGCCCAGGTCCATCGCCACCCCCTGAACCAGGACGTTGTCATCTTCGCTGGCGGTAAAATCGCCCCGACTGGCCCCGCCTTTCCCCACCACCGTTTCGGTGAAGTAATCGAACGTACCCGAATCCACACCCGGACCGAACAGGTGAATCTCCCGCTTTGGCCAGCCCGACCGAATCTGATTCCATGTGGTGATTTTCCCCTGGGCGGAAGGCTCCCAGATTTTTTTCAATTCGGCCACTGTCAGGGCATCCACCCAGGTGTTTTTAGAATTGACCACCACGGCAATGCCGTCGTAGGCCACCGGCAGCTCGATGGCCGCAACTTTTTTGAGGGCGCAGGCCGCAACCTCCGCCGCCTTCATGGTTCGGGAGGCGTTGACGATGTCAATCTCTCCGGCGCAGAGCTTTTTGAAGCCGCCGCCGGTGCCGGAGATGCCGATGGTCACACGTGTCCCCCTCGCGACCTGCTGGAACGATTCCGCGACGGCCTCCGTGATGGGGAAGACCGTACTGGAGCCATCAATCGTAATAATCTTCGAGGATGCCCAGCCCGACTCGGACAAACCCATCAGGCACGCTACGGCGATCAGAACCACCCTATTCATCTCGTCTCTCCTTATCTTTATGGTGCATCGGTGTGATGCATCGGTGCAACACAAACGAGATTGCGGCGCATAAAACGGCATTTCTGCATCCCAACGGACTTTGTATGGGACGTACTCACGCCAGATCTCCACCCTCCGTGATCCTGGGGCGATGAACCCGGTGCCCCTAGCCCGGGGGCCAGCGCATTGGGCGGCCACCTAGAAGGTGCAGATGTAGGTGAAAGACGCTCTGGCCCGCCTCTTTGCCCGAATTGATGACGGTGCGAAAATCGGTCAGCCGATTCTGGCGGGCAATCTTCGGAAGGAGCAGCAGCAGACGGCCCAGCAGCGCTGCGTCTTGGACGTCGAAGAGATTGACTCCATGCCGCCTTGGGATGACCAGCACATGCACCGGCGCCTGCGGTGAAATGTCTGGGATTGCGATCGCGTCGTCGTCCTCATAAACCGGCTGGCTGGGGATAGCGCGCGCGACGATCTTGCAGAAGAGACAATCGCTCACTTGGACCGCCTTTCTCATTGTTCCCGTGTTTGCTTTTCTTGAAGGCCCGATTGATGCGCGCGCGCCGCAAGCGCCGCCTCGACGGCAGAGAGCGGGATGTCGTGATGGGCCAGGGCCACCAGGAGATGATAGAGGAGGTCGGCGGCCTCATGGAGGATCGCCGCCTTCTCGCCATTCTTGGCGCTGATGAGAAACTCGCCCGACTCCTCGGCCACCTTTTTGAGAATGACGTCCAGGCCGCCCGCAAGCAAACGAGAGGTGTAGGAATCATCGGAGGGATGGCGCTTGCGCTCCGCGATCGTCTGGCACAGGGCGTCCAGCGGACGCAGATCGGGGGCAGGCGGCGCGGGTTCCTGGGACTCGGTGAGGGGATGGAAAAAACAGGAACGCCTTCCGGTATGGCAGGCCACCGCGACCGGGGCGACCGTCACCAGCAGCGTGTCTCGGTCGCAGTCCAGGGTCACTGCCGTGACCTTTTGAACATAACCAGAGGTCTCGCCTTTGTGCCAGATTTTGCCCCGCGAACGGCTGAAAAAGTGCGTCTCCCGCGTTTGCAGCGTCATCGCGAGTGCGCGCCGATTCATCCAGGCGACCATCAGCACCGCTTTGTCCCCGGCGTCTTGGACGACCGCAGGAATCAGGCCGTCTACAAATCGGATGTTGTCGAATCGGCTGTCGTCGTGTGTGTCCATGTCGGCCTCACTGGGATGCCACGTTCGGATAGGTATTGTTTAACGGAGGCGATAGAATGCGTCCGGTAATGAAAGATGGAGGCGGCGAGTAGCGCGTCGGCATGCCCCACGGCGATGCCTTCGTAGAGGTGCTCTGGCGCGCCAACGCCGCCGGAGGCGATGACTGGAACACCCACGGCGTCCGAGACCGCGCGCGTGAGCGCTAAATCGTATCCGGCCGTCGTGCCATCTCTGTCCATGCTGGTCAGAAGAATCTCCCCCGCGCCCAATGCCTCAACCCGCCTTGCCCAGTCCACGGCGAGCAGGTCGGTGGGTCTTCGCCCGCCGTGGGAGTAGACCCGCCAGAGCGCCCCATCGGTCTTGGCGTCTATTGCGACGACGATGGTGGAACTGCCAAAGTGCACCGCGGCCTCCCCCACGAATGCGGGGCGCGCAACCGCCGCCGTGTTGATGGACACCTTGTCTGCGCCCGCCCGCAGAAGCGCGCGGATGTCGTCCACCGTCCGCACGCCGCCGCCGACCGTCAGGGGCATCGAGACCGCGTCCGCCGTCCGCCGAACGACATCAAGCAAAATGGCGCGCCCATCGGACGAGGCGGTGATGTCCAAAAAGCATAGCTCGTCCGCCCCCTCTTCTTCGTAGCGTTGGGCGATGGCGACTGGATCGCCCGCGTCCTTCAAGTCGAGGAACCCGATCCCCTTCACCACGCGCCCCCCCTTCACGTCCAGGCAGGGGATAATCCGTTTTGTCAGCATCGCGTCCGCATTCTACGGCGGGAACACTCGCCGGGTCGGATTGTGTTTATCGGCCCGTCTCGGTGGCAAGATGGGCCCGCGCCGCGCGCAGCGAAATGGCCCCGGTGTAGAGGGCCTTGCCGATGATCGTGCCCTGCACGCCGGGAACACGGGCGAGCGCCTCAATGTGCGCAAGGGTGGCCACGCCGCCCGATGCGATGATCGCTGTCTTCACCTGGCCCGCGATCTGGCGATAAAGGTCTACGTTGGGCCCAGCGAGCATGCCGTCTTTTTCGATGTCGGTTAAGATCAGCGCCGCGACGCCGATTGTCTCCATTTTCAGGGCGAGGTCTACCGCGCGGTCGGCATGAAGCGCCGTCCAACCCCGCGTGGCGACCTGGCCACCTTTGGAGTCAATCCCGACGATAATCCGCCCCGGAAAGCGCGCGCAGGACTCCACGACCAACGTCGGTTCGGCAAGCGCCGACGTTCCCAAGATGACCCACCGGGCGCCCGCAGCCAGCGTGGCGTGAACGGTGTCCAGCGTGCGAATCCCACCGCCCACCTGCACCGGAATGCGAACCGTCCGGATGATCTGTCCAATGAGATCGGCATGGACGGGCGCGCCCGCCATCGCGCCATCCAGATCCACCAGGTGTAGGCGCTCGGCCCCCTCGGCCTCCCAGCGTCGGGCGACGGCCACTGGGTCTGCGGCATAGACCGTCTCGGCGTCCATCGCGCCTTGCGTGAGGCGCACGCAGCGCCCCCCCTTCATGTCAATGGCGGGAATGAGGTACATTCTACCCGTCCGATTGCCTCAGGTTGCGCAGCGCCGACTCCAGCGCCCGATTCATCAAGACCTCGGCCAGATGCCGCGTTGCGCGATCCAATCGTCCGCTGGCCTCTTGAATGGCCTCATGGTCCCCGTGGGCCGTCAGGGCCGTCAGCGCGGCGATGGCCCGCGCGATTTCCTCTCTCTCCTCGGCATCCAGCAGCGTCCCACCTTCTGCAAGACCGGTCTTGGCGTGCCGCAGCAAGAGATCCGCCTCGTTGGCGGCCTCAATGCGCATCCGCTCCCGCATGTCGGCGTGGGCATGTTGAGCGGACGCTGAGATCATCGCTGCAATCTGGGCATCGGAGAGGCCATAGGCGGGTTTAACCTCGACCGATTGCGCCTGTCCGCTGCGCGTCTCTTTGGCCGTCACGTTGAGAATGCCGTTGGCGTCGAGCAGGAACGTCACCTCGATGCGCGCAAACCCCGCAGGCATGGGTGTGATGCCCGTCAGATGAAAATGGGCGAGGCTGCGGCAGTCCTGCACCAACTCCCGCTCTCCCTGCACGACATGGATGGAGACCGACTGCTGGCCGTCCACAAACGTGGTGAACGTTTCCTTGGCCTGCGCGGGCAGGGTCGTATTGCGCGCAATCAGACGGCTGACCACGCCGCCCATCGTCTCGATTCCGAGCGACAAGGGTGTCACGTCGAGCAGCAGAAGATCGCGCATGCCGCCCGCGAGGATGTGGGCCTGGATGGCGGCGCCAAGCGCCACCACCTCGTCCGGATTTAATTCGCAACGTGGGGCCTTCCCGAAAAGGCCCGCGACCTTTCTTTGCACCAACGGAATGCGGGTGGACCCGCCCACCAGAATCACCTCGTCTATCTGGGCCGGGGTCAGATGCGCGTCGCTCAAGGCCGCGCGGCAGGCGTCGAGCGTCAGGTCCACCAAGTCCACGATCCGCGCCTCAAATTCGACACGGCGGATTTTTCTGCGCCCTTGGATGTCGCCGTAGACCCAGACAAATTCCGTTTCCTCATCCGTGCTCAAGCGACACTTGGCCGCCTCCGCCTCGCGGCGCAGCCATTGAAACACGACCGGATCTCGCGCGCCTTCGGCGCCCAGGATTTGGGCCATCTCGCCCTGCGCCCATTCCATGAGCCGGCGATCCATGTCGTCGCCGCCCAGTCGGGTGTTCCCGTTCGTAGATAACACCTCAAAGACGCCGTTTTTGATTTTCAGGATGGAGATGTCAAACGTGCCGCCGCCCAAGTCATAGATGGCGATGACGCCTTCCTTCTTTTTTTGCAGGCCGTAGGCGAGCGCCGCGGCGGTGGGTTCGTTGACAATGCGCAGCACCGAAAGCCCCGCGATGCGCCCCGCGTCCTTGGTGGCCTGGCGCTGGGCGTCGTTAAAATAAGCGGGCACGGTGATTACCGCCTGCGTGACCGGTTGACCGAGCGCGGACTCCGCTTGGCCTTTGAGCGCCTTTAAGATCAGGGCCGAGATTTCGGACGGGGTGTAGACGGCGTCTTCTACCGCGATCTGAACGACCGCGTCGCCCGAGAGCCGAAACGGCATGAACGTGCGTTCTGCCTGTACGTCGGCCAGGCTTTTGCCCATGAAGCGTTTGATGGAATGAATCGTGCGGTCAGCGTGCAGGATGGCATGACGTCGCGCCGCCTCTCCCACCCGGATCGTCCCCGCGTCAATGGCCACGACCGATGGCACCATCGTGCGTCCTTCGGCGTCGGCAATCACGCGCGGAACCCCCCGGTCCATGTGGGCCACCAGGCTGTGGGTCGTGCCCAAATCAATTCCCACCACCACGTTGTCCATACCTATGCACCCAGTGCCGAGGCAATGCCACTCAACACGCGATCGAGGTAAGCCCGCTGCTCACGCGCGGCCTTCATTCGTGCCACCCACGCCCGCTGCACCGGCGTCCAGTCCACACGCACCGGGCCGTCGTTTGCAATTTGATCGTCCCAGGCCGCGGACAGCGCGGCGAGCGCCTGGTTGACCTCATTGGTCCGAGATGTAAAGACCGCCTGCGCGGCGCGCAGCGTGCTGCGTGCCACCCCATCGTCCGGCGATGCCCGCAAAACGGCCAGGGCCTCCTCGACATCCAGAATTTCATCCAAGAACGCCGTGGGAACCGCCGTTTTTTCTTCGACTGCCCCACCGGCAACCAGATGGATCAGATACGCCATGCGCCGATCGGGGTCCTTGAGCGTTCGATAGGCGGCATTGAGCGTCGCGGCGTTTTCCAGACTGATCGCCTGTTCCTGCGCGGACTTCTGCTGGTAAAAATCGGGATGAAACCTGCGGCTCAATGCGTGAAATGTTTCTTCCAGACGCAGCACGTCAATCTGGAGTCGCGCGTCGAGACCCAGAAGACGGAAAGAGTCGCCAAGGAGGGGCTGCACCGCGCCACAGGCGTCGCAAAAATGCCCCGTAACCTCCCGCCGACACTGCCAGCAGGGTGGGTATGGATTCTCTTGGAACATGGGCCTCGCGCCATCGTCTGCCGCGTTCTTGGGCAGGGTATGCGATGCCCGCGCCCCAAATCAAATGGCGGACCACGCGATCCGGGCCGCGGCAAGTCGCAGCACATTCGTCATTTCCACAACCGGAGGCCGACCTGGCTTCTCTAGTTGTCTTGTCAGACGGTCACGGTCGGCGGGACGGGCGCAGAGACGGAGAACTTTATGGGCGGGGTGAATACGTGGCCCCAAGGCGGACGGCGTAGTCGGGGGCATCATGGGTAATGCCAAACCCTGCGGATATGTCGAGGGCGATGGCCTCGTTGAGTTGATATACCCAACCCGCGCCGAGACTCCAGGGGCCGCTTGAGGTGGATCGGCCTACCTCCACGGCGCCGGCCAACTCTCCAAAGAAGACCACGGTTGGCTCCGCGCGATATTCCACTCCCAGCGCGTAGATGAGGTGATTGTCCTTGTTGCCCTTGGAGGTATCGCCGCGCGCGACGTAGCCGAAATTGACGTGGGTCGTGACGGCGGAGAACGATTTGCTCGCCAGCGCGAAGACGCCCACATCGGCCTCTCCGCTGGCGCCCAAGAGCGCCTCCTCGCCTGCGGTTGGAATTTTGACCTGAAGTTGCGCCGCGACCGACAAGGGGTTGGCCTCCCGTCCGCGGATCAGACGCGCCTTTGCGTGCAGAAGCGTATCGCCGATCCGTGTCCTGCGCCGCGCGCCTGCCTCCACACGTTGGTAGGGCACCGAGATGCCCACCTCGAGGTCATGCAGCAACCCATAGCGCAACCCCAGCGCGAGGGACATGGAACGCAGGTCCTCCGCGTAATGGCTCAAGGTCAACGCCGTTTCCACGCGGTGGCGCTCCTGTTCAACGGGGATGGATCGTTCTGTCGCCGCAAAGGGCGGCTCCGCGCCCGCAATGGCCGGGCACAGAAGCAGGGCGAGGCCCGCCCCAACGCGGAAAAGACGCATACCATCAAAGCGGCGGGATTTCACAGTGGCAGATTCTACGTTTGCATTCACTTTCTTGTCAATTTGAACCCACAGTTGGACACTTCGCATGTCATAACTCTTTAGAAATGTCACATGAATTAACTCGATAGAAATGTCATGTTTTTCTCCTTGAGGGGGTCACCTTATGGGGGTGATTCCTTGGCTCCTTCTGCCAACTCTTTTACACAGACCGGATTGATTTTCTGTTCGCCCTGCCACAGACCTGCCTGTGCGATGCACGCAGACAGGCGCCAGGGATGATCCGGCCCAGGCATAGACTTCTTTCTGGACAGCGACGAGCGCACTTTCGGCGGCGCCGGTCTCTCTGGCCGTTCGGGAAGTACCCGGTACTGGAGTTCGCAACCCTTGTACAGCAAATGAATCGAGCCATCCAGCCATTCACTGACCGCCAGTTTGTCTCCCGGTCTCGGCAATCGGTCGTTCTCCTTGAGAATCTGAAAATAACGATTATGACAACGCACCGTCCAATCGTTATTCACATGGCGTTCTTCCTCGATACAAAACACCGTTCGCAAGTCCAGCCCCTTCGGAACCGGACGATGGAAATCAACACGGCTCTCTGCCGTAACGGTAAACCGCTTATTGTGGCCATCCAAATAGGTCTCCATCAGGAAAGCATTGGCCCTGTTGAGATCGGTAATACCCGCCAACTGAAGTTCCTTGACGAGGCGATCTTGATGTACCCCGTTTGATCGCTCGACACGGCCTTTGGCCTGCGGCGAGTGCGCTCCCAGGATTTCGATACCCAGTTTCTTGCACGCCTTGCTAAACTGCGTTAGCGGACACTCCCCCCGCAATTGCTCTTCAATCGTCGGCTCGCGGGTCGTGATGTAAACGTTCTTGAAATCCACATACAGCGCCTTCGGAATGCCATAGCGTTCGATCCAGCCCCAAAGCGCCCGCATCGCAATCGCCGTCGTCTCTTCCCGATCCAGGAGCGCAAAGACCGTCCCCTGGGCATCGTCAATCATGTTCAGCAGGCAAGACGTCTGTCCGTCGGGTCCAAACCAGGGGTGCGGACTGCCATCCATTTGGACCAACTCCCCAAAGTGCTCCTTCCGTGCCCGCCACTTCCGGTGCTCTTTGCGCCGTCTCCGCTTCTGCCATAATCCCTCCCGGATCAGCCACCGTCGCAACGTCTCGTGATCCACACCGTAGCCGTCCCCCTCCAGTTTTTCCACAGTGAACGTCGGGCCATAACCCGCATACCTCTCCGCATAGCGTTCCAAAATCTTCCGCTTTTTCGCCTCATCCCACGCCCGATTCGATGTCCGACCGCGACTCCGATGCACCAGCCCCACCGCACCTTCTTCCCCATACCGCTTCGCAATCCGAAACGTCTGCCGATAACTCAACCCCAGCAGCTCCGACGCCTCGCTGATCTTCATCTCTGCCTTCATCACCTTCGCCATCACAACTCGCCGCGCACACTCTATTTTTGCTAAATGTCCGTCCATCTAACACCTCATTTTCTCAAGAAAGTATTCTCCAAAAATATGACATTTCTAATGAGTTACAGATATGACATTTCTAAAGAGTCATGACACCCTTGATGCGGCGGATTGACTTGGAGGGGGCGTTTCGTTTACCGTCCGGGCCGGTTTTCGAGGGTTGTCATCATGCGAGGGTCGTCATCATGCTAGAGCGGACGCTTTCTATCGTCAAACCCGATGCCGTGCGGAAGGGACAGATCGGCGAGGTACTCCGCCGGTTCGAGCAGACCCGCTTCGCGGTGATCGCACTACAGATGCGGACGCTCACCCAGCAGGAGGCGGAGGCCTTCTACCACGTCCATCGTCAGGCCCCGTTTTTTGGAAGCCTGACCGCCTTCATGAGTTCCGGGCCGCTGGTCGCGCTGGTCCTTGAGGCCGAGAATGTGATTGCCCGCAACCGCGTCCTCATGGGCGCCACGGACCCGAAGAAGGCGGATCGGGGCACGCTGCGCGCGGACCTGGGGGGCAGCATCGAAGAGAACGTCGTGCATGGTTCTGACTCCGCGGCGTCTGCGGCATTTGAAATTCCCTTTTTCTTTAGTCATCTCTAAGTCGGCATGATTCCGCAAGACCTTCGCTACCACAAAGAACACGAATGGGTTCGCGTCGAGGGTAACCGTGCGACGGTCGGCATCTCCGATTTTGCGCAAGATGCGCTGGGCGACATCGTCTATCTGGAAATGCCGAAGGTGGGCGGGGTCGTGACGCAGGGTGGCGAGGTTACCGAGATTGAGTCCACCAAAACCGTCTCGCCCCTCTATGCCCCGATTGGGGGCACGATTGTTGCCGTTAACGTGGCTCTGAAAGAGACGCCAGAGTGGATCAACCAGGACCCCTACGGTCGCGGCTGGGTGGTGGTCATCGAAATGAACCACCCCGAAGAGATCGAAACCCTGATGACCGCCGCGCAGTATGACGCCTTCCTCCAAAGTTAGCCTCTCCGCAGCCCCCCTCAATCACCCCATGAAGGGGTACGCGTATTTCCTGATCCTGCTGGTCTTCCTGCCGGCGCAGACGCTGCTTCTCGATGCCATGCGCATTGGCGGCGTTAAGCCAGACCTTGCGCTGGTTCTGGTCGTGCTCTTGGGTTTGGCTCATGGAAAAATGTCGGGCCTGCTCTGGGGCGGCATCCTGGGCGGGCTGGTGGATCTGGCCTCGATCGGCACGCCGGGGATCAACCTGTTCTTTAAGGCGGTGGCTGGTCTCTGGGTCGGAATACTGGGTAAGACATTCGTGGAGGTGACCTTCTGGGTCAAACCACTCCTGTTCCTCGCCGTGTCGCTTTTGCACGATCACACCGGGAACCTCATGCTCTACGACATCCCGCCCGCCGGGCTGTCGCTGGGGGATGAGGAAACCCGGCGCGCGCTCTACGGTGGCGTCCTGGTTCTGCTGTTCTCCATCAAAATCACGCGGGGCAAAGTCGGCCATGTCGGACCTCTCTTCGCACCTGGACAAAAGCCAGGATATTGAGCGTCGGATTTACGGCTTCTTCATCGTCATCGCCGTGGGGTTTGTCCTGCTTGCCGCCAGCGCCTACACGCTCCAAGTAATCGTGGGCCATACCTACCTTGCCCTCTCCGAGAGCAACCGCATCCGCACGGTCGAAATCCCACCCGCGCGCGGTCTGATCTACGATCGCAACGGCGTGCTGCTGGTCAACAATGCCCCCAGCTTCAATCTCTACGCCGTCCCAGGGGATCTACGCGACCTCGATTACGCCGCATCGCGCCTTGCCACATTGATTGACCTCCCGCCGGAAGAAATCCACCGTCGCCTCAAGGGAAAGCGCGAAGACGCCTATCTGCAAGTCAAAATAAAAAACAACCTCTCCATGACGGAGGTGGCGCGCGTCGAAGCACATCGTCTGGAACTGCCAGGCGTCCACATCGAGGTGGAATTTAAGCGCAACGTGATTGACGAGACCCTGGCCGCTCACTTGCTCGGCTACGTCGGAGAGGTGTCGCAAAAACAATTGGCCTCCAAGCGCTATCCGGGCCTCAAGCAAGGCGATGTCATCGGCCAATACGGGATCGAGCAGACCTACGACGCGGACATCCGGGGCGTGCCCGGACGCAAAATGATCGAGGTGGACGCCCTCGGCCAGGAGAAGCATCTTATCAAGAAACAAGCCCCGCTGGTGGGCAACGACACCTATCTGACGATTGACGCCATCGTCCAAAAAGCGGCGGAAGCCGCCCTGGGCGAGGAGGCAGGGGCGGTCGTCGCGCTGGATCCGCGCAGCGGCGAGGTGATCGCACTGGCCAGCCGTCCGGCGTTTAACCCAAACGCGCTTTCCGTGGGCCTGACATCCGCCGCGTGGCGCGCGCTGGCAAAAGATGAAAGGCGGCCCATGATGAATCGCGCCATTCAGGGCCGTTATCCGCCCGGCTCAACCTACAAGGTGATTATGAGCGCGGCCCTCCTGGAAACGGGCAAGACGTCGCGGTCCGAATCGGTGCGCTGTCCGGGCTTTTTCCCTTTTGGCGGCCGGGATTTTCGGGACTGGAAAAAGGGGGGACACGGCACGGTGGCCCTGCACCGCGCCCTGGTCGAGTCGTGCGACGTCTATTTTTATAAGATGGGCGTGCGGCTTCCCATTGATACCATCTCGCACTACTCGCACCTTTTTGGGCTGGGTGAGGCGACCGGTATCCCGTTGAGCGGAGAGAGTTCGGGGTTGATTCCCAGCACGGAGTGGAAAAAACGGGTGCGCAAAGAGCCGTGGTATCCGGGCGAGACGCTGTCGGTGTCCATTGGCCAGGGTTACGTGCTCACCACGCCACTTCAGATGGCAACGGCCATCAGCGCGGTGGCCGCAGACGGTGTATGGCGTCCGCCCCGCTTGCTCAAAAAGCAGCGCAATCGCCAGAGCGGTCAAACGACGGAAATGACGCCGGAACCTGGGCGACGCCTACCGCTCTCTCCGGAGAATCTGCGCGAGATTCAATCGGCGCTCGCGGGGGTTGTGGCCGAGCCCGGCGGCACGGCGGCCTCCGCCCGCTCCAAACTCATCTCCATCGCCGGCAAAACCGGCACGGCGCAGGTGCTGGAAATCAAGGGCGACGTGCGGAAAAAACTGCCCAAGGCCTTTGACGATCACGCTTGGTTTGTCGCCTATGCACCGGTCGAGCATCCGCAAATCGCCGTGGCCGTTTTGGTGGAGCACGGGGGACACGGCGGTTCGGCCGCCGCGCCCATCGCAAAAAAAGTGATTGAGACCTATTTCAATCCTGCGGCCAGCTGACCCGCTTCTCCTGCGGGTGCTGCGCACGGCGTTACGCTTCGCGCAGCTGCTTGGCATCGTCAGACATTTTTCCAAGCCGCGAAGCGGCGCCGAGGGGGCTCCTGCGGGTGCTGCGCACGGCGTTACGCTTCGCGCGGCTGCTTGGCATCGTCAGACGCTTTTCCAAGCCGCGAAGCGGCGCCGAGGGGGAGGCTCCACGGGCTCTGCCCGTGGAGGGGGCGACGCGAGCCCCTGTAATCAACCCGCGAGCCCCTGTAATTAACCCGCGAGCCCCTATAATATGATTGAGAAGCGGAGCCTGGCAGGTTTTGATTGGTTTGCACTGGGGGTGTTGCTGCTGCTTCTGGGC
>Ga0247727_10009184_pt1 | contig 18037 bp, 18 predicted proteins | sample WisWelCaveWW1625_FD_202498 | JGI IMG/M metagenome (GOLD analysis project Ga0247727, IMG submission 202498) | Biofilm microbial communities from Wishing Well Cave, Virginia, United States - WW16-25 | ecosystem: Environmental > Aquatic > Deep subsurface > Groundwater > Cave microbial mat | place...
GAAAATCGTCAAGCCCTTTTTTGCAATATTTTTCACCCAACCTTGCAACGTTTCGAGAAGGCCAACCTCGCTTTTCCCAGGGTTTTAACAGAAAATCGGCCTGTAATTTGATTTTCATCGATCAGAGGCACAGTTTCCGGAGGTGCCCTTCATTTTCCAACCTGCAAGTCGGCGTCGGTGATCTCGATTTGCTTTTTGACCACAACCCGCCCGTCCGCATAGAGCGTGTTGGCCAACCCGTTGTGACGGAAGGCAGCGCTGTCCAAGCTTACATAACTTATGACATAATCGGTTGGTCGATTGCTGTCGATCACCAAGGTCACATCAGAATGGCTGGCCGTCAGCCCACTGAATTTGTGAAACAAGTAGGAGGCGGTGCCTTCAATGCCGGAGATCCAGGCGTTGATCGCGTAATGATGATACGTGAACACGCGTTTCTCGGATGGACACAGAAAAGAGACGCGTCCCGCAAGATCCTGAGTGTAAGTGAGTTTGTAATCAAGGGGACTGAACGGACCGATTTTGGCAAAGCGCTCTTGCCAGCCGCGAAGGCTCAGCACGCCGTCCCAGTACTGGGGCGAGGTCATCCGCCCAGGGTTGATCCAATCGTCGTGATCGTTGGCGTACAGGTGAAAAGCGAGTCCGATCTGTTTCAGTTTGTGCATGCATACGGTGCGGCGGCCCAGTTCCCTGACCTTGGTCAATGCCGGCAGCAACATCGCCGCCAGAATCGAGACAATCGCCACGACCACCAACAACTCGATGAGCGTAAATCCTTTCCGAGCCTGCGTTTGCCGTCCTCTTTCGCCCGGACCGTGGCGGGTGAAAGACCTTGTCCGGTGAGCCGGACGTTTTGTCGGGGTGAACGATTTTAAGGATGTTTTCATGACGACCTCCTGTCTCTGTGAATTTCGTGTTCGTTGTGGTTACTAAGCAGCTGGCATTTAAGGAAACATACTTTGAAGAATGTGGCACAGTCGCCCTCGGCTGTGTCCGAGGGGAAAGCACAGCCGGGGGCGGCTGTGCCACATCTTAAATCTGTAGCCTATATTTCCATCTGATTAGTAAACTTTGGTTCCGGCCTGGCCAGGTCAGGTGCGTCCAGCAGTTCATTTTCAACCGGACGCGTGGTTGCGCCGCCCACGAAACGGGCGGCAAGAATCTCGCCCGGCGCCGCTGCGCCACGCTGTTCAATTCTCCGGCAAAGCATGGCCACCAGTCTTTGGCCGACCTGTTCGAATGGCTGCCGCATCCGGGTGAGCTGCGGGCAAACCGTGCCGGAAAGATCCATTCCCGTGCCTCCCGTCACGCTCACGTCCTGGGGAATCCGCAAACGACGTTCCCGTAGCGCCTCGATCGCTCCCAACGCAAGCAAATCCCCGCTGCAATAAATGGCGTCGGGCGCCGGGTTTGCATGATCCAGCATCCGTCGTATCGCGCGATAGCCATCCTTTTCGCTGACGGAGGAAGCCTTCACGATTTGGACGGAAATATCTCCCTGACCGTCAAATTCCAACCCTGCCATCAATCCAAAACAACGCAGGCGGGTGGAGACCACCATGGATTCTTCCACCAGCAGAATGACGCGCTTCCGTCCGGTTTTCTTCCATGCCCGCCCCAGGTGAAGGCTGGTGCCATAGTAATCGGACGACACAAAGTTGGTCGTGGCGATCATCGTCGGTGGGTTGACCTGGACCGCCGGCTTGCCCGCCTTCTCGTAGGCGGCGCGGACTTCTTCACTTGAGCTGAATGAAAAAAGAATCAGTCCATCCACCATCGAACGTTCTTTCAATAATTCGCGCGCCATGGCGGCCGGGTCCACCGGTTGTTGGGATAAAGGCAGGATCATCATGCGTTGCGACGATTGGGAGGCCGCATTCAAAATGCCCTGGGCAATTCGATAGCTCCACGGTCCGCCAAGCGTGTCAAGCAAAGTGCCGCCCAGGGCAATCTTCAGCGCTTTCGAGTCCGGGCTGGACGGCGGGACCGTCAAAAATGTGCCATTGCCCACCTTGGCGCGAATCCGTCCTTCCCGGGCAAGTTCCCGCAAAACGGCGTGCACGGTGGCCACGCCGACGTTCAGGCGCGCCGCAAACCGGCGGACCGGCGGCAGGCGGGTTCCGGCGGCAAGATCGGGACGATCAAATTCCGCCAGCAGACAGCGCCGCACCCGATCCGTGGGACGCTCGTGAAACATATTCAACCGCGGCCGGGCCGCGCGGCTGGAGCAGGCGGAGGTTGGTTTCATGCGGGACGTTCGGTTCAACTGGATGAAACATATTAGAACATAACAAAATTTGCAAGAAATATTTTCGAACATTATCGAACACTACTTGTCGAAGTGAAAATGGTTTCTTCTTGCGGGTCGGTTTCGTTCCAGGGAACGATGCTGGCGCCGGTGATCAGCGCGACCCGGTCTTTGAATCGCAGTTCTTTCATGATCTGCCGAATCATGTCACAAGTTTCTGATGCTTTGTCGTATAATGATCCAGGGCTGCGGAATCCACTTCAATGCCCAACCCGGCGCCTTGCGGAACCAGCACGCGGCCATCTTCGACTACGAAATCGGATCTGAGCAGGTGCGACTCGCGCAGCCACGGGCCAACTTGGTCGCCGGGCAACTGGCAGTTGGGCGTGGCGGCGGCGAGATGCAGCTGCGCGGCGGTGGCGATGCCGAGATCGAGTCCGCTGCCGTGCCAGACCGACAGATTGGCTTGCGCGGCAACCGCCGCCTGCATGCGCCAGTTGAACAATCCTTGAGCATGGCTGTCGATGTTCAATCCGCCGGTCGCGCCTGATTGCAGCACGGCCCAGAGCGACTCGGGCGGATCAATGTGGACCACGACGCGCGCGTTGATCCGCGGCCGCAACGCGGCGAATTGTTCGAGATGAAATCGCGGGAACGGGTCTTCGAGGATCGCCATGTTGCCGACGGCGTCCATCGCGCGAATCGTTGGCCACGCGTCGTCCAAGCGGTAGAGACGACCGTTCGGATCAACCGTCACTTTCCAATCGGGCGCAACATCGCGGATCGCTTCCAAGCGTTCGACATTGGGGTCTTCGAGCGTGGTCTTGAGCTTGATGCCGTGGAAGCCGAGTTGCCGGCCACGCTTCACGCATTTCTGCGCGCGCTCGGGTGTGACGCGTCCCATCCAGTAATCGGTCAACACCCGGTCGCGCCATGCTCCGCCAAAAAGCTGATACAACGGCACACCCGAGCGACGCGCTGTCAGGTCGCTCAACGCCATCTCGATGAGCGTCTGCATTGGATGACGGAGTCGGTGCTGGAGGTTGGCGAGATTGGGCGTGTAAGGCGACGGTGGCAACGGTTTGTGCCAGTATTGGCTGCCGGGCGGCCACAAGTCGAGGAACGCAGGCCGAAGCTCACCAAGCGATTTTCCGACGAGACGGGAGAGCGTGTCATTTACCGCAGCCTCCGGGAGGCCTGGAACAGACTCGCTCCAGCCTTCGTAACCGTCGTTGTCTTCGAGGCGGAGAATCAGGCGTTCTTCGCTAAAGGCGTGCTCGCCGAATTCGGGACTCACCGCCCACTCCTGAAGAAGCGGCACGCGGACGGCCCAGCATTCGATGCGAGTGATGATAGACATGGTCAGGAATACCGAATGCTGAATGCCGAATGCCGAATAGCTCCAATGAAAGTCATGATGCCTTCTTCCGTTCGATCGAAGATTCGGCCGTCTTCCGCGACTTGGTCATGATCGCGACCAACTGATTCGCTTCGTCCCACAGTGGATGCACGAGATTGAGAATTCGCAACGCAAACTTCTTGGTTCGATTCTTCAAATCACGATTTTCCATGGTGTCATGCCTCCTTTCTTATGTGCTTCGAATCATTCGGCATTCGGCAATCTCCATTTGGCATTTACAACTTGACTCCGTCTTTTGCCAGCCATTCCTTCACCGCTCGGTGGGAATCCCAACCGGGATCGGGCTTCGGCCAGTTTTCCCATTGGTGTTCGTAACCGCCATCGAGCGGCAGGATCGCGCCGTTGAAGAACCCGGCTTTCGGCGACGCGAGGAATGCGACCGCCTCGGCGATGTCGAGCGGCGTGCCCGCGCGACCGGTGGTGGAGAGGTGCGCCGATGCGGCGAGGTGTTTGGGCAGTATCTCGGCCATTAACTTGCGCGCTTGAGCGGCAGACAATTTCTCGAGCGTCTTGCGCATGAAGGCGGGTCCCGGCACCGCGCCGACACGGATGCAGTTGACGCGCACGCCTTTCGGTCCGAGTTCGACCGCCAGCACCTCGGTCAATTTTTCCAATGCCGCCTTGGTGGTGGCATATAGGATGTTGCCCGGCGCGAACTTTCTCACGCGCACGCTGGAGATGTTGACGATGCTGCCGCGCCGCGCAACGAGCGATTTCTCCGCCGCCTGGGACAACCATAGCGGACCGAGAAAATTCAACTCGATCATCCGGCGAGAGTAGTCCTCGTTCATCCCGCTAAGGATGGTGGGCGTCAGATTGGCGCCCGCGTTGTTGACGAGCAGACCCACCGGGCCAAGACGCCGCTCGATCTGTCGCACGAGCCGATGACACGCCGCGCGGCCATCGAGCGAAGCCACGAATCGTCCGTCGGCCCGCAGCGGCTCAGCGTGAATCCTGTCGCAGTAGGCGAATGAATTCTTTGAGGTTGCGCATGCCGCCACGCGCCAGCCGTGGCGTTTGAGCGCCTCGCAAATGGTCGGGCCAATGATGCCTGTGGCGCCGGTAACAAGAGCAACGCGCCCTTTTTTCATGAAGCCGGTTGTGGAATCTGATAAAGTTCAATGCGGATGCCATCGGGATCTGCGACATACACGGCCCGTGCCACTACTTTCCCGTCACGCACGATGTCCTGAGGCGAACTGTTGAATTTCGCGCCGGCGGCGGAAAGCCGTTGATATTCCGCATCGAGATCGTCCACGAGCAGCGCCAGCGATGACGAACCGACATAATAATGCTCCAATTCGCGCGTCCGTGCGGCGGGATTCAGGTATTGAATCAACGCGATCGTTCCATGGTCTCCCTTGGCCTTCAACATGGCGAGGCGCAGATGGACGTTCTTGTAACCGATGATCGCATCATAGACAGGAATATCGGATCGCTCGGCTTCATAAAGAAGTTCCATGCCTAAAAGGTCGCGATAGAACCGGATCGAGCGACCAACGTCGCTGACCATGAATTTGTGATGATGAATGCCCGTGATGGCCATGATTATTTTTTGCGGCCTGCTTGCGCAGGCAGATTGCAGTATTGCAGTTGTCCCGTGGTATGCCAAGTGGTCTTCCACAAACCATGGGCGCTGCATTCGGTCACAAGCAACATCCTGGAGTTTGGACCCAGAAAATGAACGTTGGTTACTTTTGCGAAAGGAGTCTTTACTTTCTCGACCAGCTTCCCGTCGAGCGTGAATACATCAATCGAGCCGCCGTAACAGTTTGTTACCAGCAGGTTTCCCTCGATATCAAAGTCCATCCCATCCGGGCCAAGGCAGTTTTCGCCGGTCAACTCGCACAGCTTGCGCCGATTGATTATCTTGCCGGGTTCCACAATGTCATAAAGCCAGACGAGCTTTGTAAATGTTTCAGCGACAGCTAATCTCGAATCGTCCGCGTTGACGGCGAGCCCGTTGCAGAAATAGAAACCACGATCCAGTTCCACGACCTTCCCGTCTTGCAGCCGACAAAAGAGTTGGCCCACCGGCGTGTCTTTGTTCGAGCCGGCAGGCGCGGTGAAATAGAGGTTGCCCTGCGAGTCAAAATAACAATCATTACAGCCGCGGATCGGTTTTCCGTCATAAGAAGCAACCTCATGGAAAAACTTTCCATCGGACGCGATTCGGAAAATACCGAGCTTCATGTCCGCGCACCAGAGATTGTTCTCCTGGTCGCATTGCAACCCCGCCGGAATGCCGCCGGTGTTCGCGTGCTCGCGTTTCACGCCGTCCGGCTGAATTTCCAGAATGCGCTCGCGGTTCGGTTCAACCATAAAGATGCGGTTCTCCAGATCCACACACGGCCCTTCCGCGCCTGAAATATCCTGCGCGATGCAGTTGAATGGGTGGTTCATGACTTCGCCAATTCCATCGGTTCGATGAGAATGCCGTCGGGATCTTTCAGGAACACCGCCTTGCCAATGTATTTGCCGTCGCGATGAATCTCGGCGGGCGCGCTCACGAAATCGCCGCCCGCGGACTTGATTCGCCGATACTCGGCTTCGATGTCGTCCACCCGATATGCGACGTGCGACGTGGCGATGTAAAGAAAATCCTGCGGACGCGCCACCGGCTTCGGGCGGATAAACTGCATCAGCTCCAGTGTCAGATTTGTGCGCGGAATCTCGAACGCGGCGATGCGTAACTCGATGTCCTTGTGGCCGAGGATGGCGTCGTAGGACGGCAGGTGTTTTCGATGCACGACGTGGAGTAATGTGAACCCCATCACGTCACGATAGAACGCGACCGAGCGTTCGATATCCGACACGGTGTAGCTGATGTGATGAAGCGATTTAAACTGTGATGCTTTCATCGAAGAAAAACGGGCAGCGATTTCAGCCCGCGCAGCGCGGCGGTTGGTTTCCATTCAATCGTGGCGGTTGCCAAATGAAGTCCCGGAAAACGACGGAAAATCGCATCGAGAGCGAGAGGCGCCTCCAGGCGAGCCAGTGGCGCGCCGAGACAAAAGTGAATCCCGAACCCAAACGCGATATGACGATTCTCCTCCCGCAGAATGTCGAACCGATTCGGATCGCGGAACACCAATGGGTCACGATTGGCCGCGCCAACCATGGCAAAGACAATTTGCCCTTTTCTCATCTGCTTGCCGTGGAATTCGACATCGTCTTTCACCACGCGCGTCTGCCGCTGGAGAGGACTTTCATAGCGAAGGATTTCCTCGACCGCAGCGGGCATGAGTTCGGACTTCTGTCGAATCAACTCAAGTTGCTCGGGATGGCGCAGCAAGGTCAGCACTCCGTTTCCGATCAGGCTCGTCGTGGTCTCATGTCCGGCGGCCAGCAGATTTTCTGCCGTGGAAAGCAGTTCCTCCATATTCAATCGATCGCCCTGTTCCTCCGCCGCGACAAGCAGACTCAGGAGATCATCTCGTGGCCGTTGACGACGTTGAGCGATCAATTCGGTGTAATACGCTCTCAACTCTAAAAGAGCCTTTTGCATTTGCTCGGCAGCTTGACGAATCGGAAGAACGCCTGCAATCACCGAGTTGATTCCCTCGGACCATGTCCGAACCTGGTTGGTGTCCTTTAGCGGCACACCCAACATCTCGCAGATGATCGTGGCGGGCAACGGATAGGCAAAATCGCCAACCACATCCATTTGCTCCATGGACGCAACGGCATCCAGTAATTCGGTTACAATCGTCTGGACGTGAGGACGCGTGTTCTCGATCGCCTTCGGCGTAAACACTTTTCCGACGAGCGTTCGCAAACGCGTATGATCGGGTGGGTCGCACCGAATGAGGCCGGCTGAGAAATGATTGTAAACGAGTTCGAAGTTTGCGCGCTCGGATTCCGGCATTGCATCCAGCAACGCCGCCATCCGACCCGCACTGGTAAAAATTCTTGAATCGCGCAGAACGGAGACGACTTCACCGTAACCGGTGATGACCCAGCCATTAAGCTTATCGCTCCAATGCACGGGATCGATGGAGCGCAGTTCATCATAAAAAGTATAGGGGTTCGCAAAGAATGCGGGCGTTAACCAGTTTTCGGTAAGGGATTGATCGGATTTGGATATCATCGAGTTTGCTCAAATATCTTGCTGTAGTTTTGCCCGCTTATCTGACCGCCATCGGCGACGATTCCCTGACCTGTGATGAAACTGGCCTGGTCGGATGCAAGGAAGAAGATGACGTTGGCGATCTCCTCCGCTGTTCCAAAGCGATTCAACGGGATGAGCTTGCAGTAATTCCGGCGAAACCTCTTGTTGTCAAGCAATTCCTTGTGGATCGGCGTGACAATGACGCCCGGTAGGAGGGCGTTCACGCGGATGCCAAATCCTCCCAGTTCGACCGCCAGCGTGCGAGTCATCGCGAGCAAACCCGCCTTTGCGGCGTCATAGGTCACCGAGCGCGGGCTGCTGGAAAGCGCGTTGCGCGAGGAAACATTGACAATCGCCGCGCCGCGCATCTGCTTCATCGCGGGCACAAACTCGCGAATCAACGCCGACGCGCTGAGCAGGTTCACGTTCAGCGACTTCGTCCAGATTTCCTCGGTCGTTTCCTCGATGGCCGAGTAAATGTGGACGCCCGCGTTGTTGACGATCACGCGCGGCGGGGCGATCTCTCGCAGGATGCGTCGCGCCAGGAACGGGATCGCCGGGAGATCGTTGAGATCGCAGATGAGCGGGATGATGCGCGCGCCCAGCCGTCCGCGTTTCAACCGCCGCAGCCCGCGCGCGTCGCGGTCCAACGCCGCAACGCGCCATCCTTCCCGCGCGAACCGCAGGGCGGCGGCCCTGCCGATGCCGCTTGCGGCACCGGTGATCACACAAACTGGATCTGGCCTGGGTTTGTTCACTTGATGAAGCTCAGACCCCGGTAATGCTCGAAGAGATGGAAGGACTCTTTGGGGAGAATCGAGGACGCCGAGAGTTCCAAGCCGGCTTCAAGATGGACCGAATAATCATACCGCGCCACCAGGAAGGTCCAGGCATCTCCCTCCTTGGGCCGCCCGCCCATCCGCCCGAATGCCGTCCAAGGAATGGCGACCTCGGCAATCCAGCCCGCGTCACGGTCTTCCCAATGGTTCAACGTGCCATCCACCGTTACGGCGGCTCGCATACCGGAGTTGTAAGCGATCCAGCGTTCGTTTGGCCCGGCCCCACGGCGCGCGTAAAAATAATCTCGAGTCGCTCCGCGCGGCGTAACATGAAACTCCCAGTAAAACGGATCGGTCCGGCTGGGTTTGACAAACAACTCGATGACGTCATCGCCGCCGAAGGGCGGGTCATGACCTTCATGCAGACCGTACAGATCGGCATCCTCCATTTCCGCGCTGAAGTACAGGTGGGTATCACTCCAAAGCAGGCGCGCTGTCGTTCGAGAAGTCGCATGCTTCGTCAAGCCGGCGACATAAAAGTCGGTGATCGGCGACGTCCGTTTCCAGGCTTTCTCATCCACTTTGCCGTCAAGGGTGATCGCGTCCGGGGTCCAAAGACAGGCGTAAGGTTGTTGTGGCGAGGCGATGGTTTCGGGGTCATTCATAAAGTAACATAAACCGCTTTGCCGGTCACCAACCGAGCGATTGTTTCTTTCATTATTTTTTCCGATTCTCCCGCCACGAAAGAATCTTCCGGTTCGTAACCGCCCTCCTCAAATGATTGTTCCATGCAAATATAACCGGGCCCACAGTCGCCATAACTTGCAACCGCCACAAAGCATTCCGGCCGTTGTTGCTGCGAAAACAATTGGTACTCAATAAATGATTCGCCGGGCAAGTGGAGAATCGACACTTGGTCGTTGAACTCTAAACAAGTCAATGGAATCGGCTCATTCCGTCGGTTCCGATACGCAAGTTGCAGCGCGGCCTGAATTCGTCTTGAATCCCGGATGTTTGAATCGCGCAAAATATCAAACAACGTTGATTCATCAAAATCCTTGCGAGGCGGGAATATGACGGGATCAACGCGCCAATCCAGCTTGCTGAGAAAAATTCGCTCGATCTGTTTTTCTGAATCGACCATGGCCTTGTAAATACGCTCCGTCAATACTGAACGATTTTCCGGCGCGCCATCATTGTATTTGCCGGCGGTAATATTTCCGGCGCATCCCGTAAAATAAAGATGCATCTCTCCCGTCTCCGCAGCAAGTCTCTCCCGCGCCAAGCCCGTAAAATCATTGGTAATGACACTATTATCATAACTTGTGTCATGCACCGCATAGTAATGCAACGACACCAACTTTTGATTGTTATTCCAAAAGCTGATGGTCTTAAGCCAAGGATCGATCAAACCTTCCGGTTCTGCGCGTACAGCGGGATCCTTCGTTACAGTCCACCGAATGGCTTTTACTTTGCCATCCGGACCGTAAATACGCCGATTCGATGCGACTTTTTCCACCTTCGCTTGCCCATAACCGAGATGAGTAAAGGGTTGACGCTGTTTCACGGCTTTTTGCGCGACTTGAGCTACACGTTCAAGAGCCTGCCCACACCATGACACATCCATCACATGTCTTAAGCCGGGTTGTTGACTCACGAGTTCTTGCGCCTCTTCATCCGGCCATGGTGTGCAGTGGGGATGCATGCATTGTACAGCAACACGCTCGGGCGTTGTTCCAACTGCAGCAGCCAGTTTCTTACGCCAGAGAACATGACTTTGGTTGCTAATCTCGCACCAGTCGATGGCGCAGAGCGCGATAGGAGCCTGATCGCTAAACAAAATGAGGCCCATGGCATACAGTGGATCCGTCATGCCGGTTGCCGGCGCCATCCACCCCGCACAAAGCGGATGTCCTATGGGAGGTGTAACATCAGCGCGAAACGTTGCAAGATGGTATTTATTCATGCAAATCAGTTCATTGCTTCGCCGCCAGTCGGGCTACTTCCCGCGGGACCAAGGCCCGATTGTAAAGGCGCAGATCACTCATCGCCCCGCGGAAGGGATGACCCACGCCAAAACCGATTCGTAACGGCTGATCGTTGCTCAGGTCATAGTCGCTGGGATTAAAGGCGGCGGATTCCGCCGCTGATCGGCCGTCGAGGTACAACCGCAAGCACCTGCCTTCGCGCACGGCGGCGATGTGTCGCCAGCCGGACGCAAGCGCCTGATCGCTGCCGGCCATGCGGCCGGCTTCCAAGCTGAACACGTGCCCAGACGGCAACGTGCCGCCAAAGAGTTTGCCCTGATACACCGCCAGGCTCCACAGCCGACGCAGGTAGGCCGTGGGTGTGTTGTCCACGTTGCCCACGAAGGCCCAGCCCTCCCGGTCCAGCCGCCACGCATTGGCCATTGGCAACGAGCCTGCGTACAGCTTGCCGTTATAGAGGGCAAGCGCCATGATCTCCCGCTCGTAGCCCGTGCGCCCCATGTTCGTCCACGACTGCTCACCGTCGTAACGAAAGAGGTCGCAATCGGCCTGCAATTTGGTTTTCATCGATCAGGGGTGGGTTTCCGGAGGTGCCCTGATGTTTGAAAAGGCGTTCATTTGCTCTGATGTCAGCGCACCATTGTGAATCCGCAGGTCGCGCATCGCGCCACAAAAATTTGCGCCGACGCCATGGCCAATTCTTAAGGGTTGGTCATTCGTCAGGTTGTAGTCAGGTGGATCAAAAGAAGATGAGGTCGCAACCAACTTCCCGTCCACGTAAAGCTTGAGCTTTCGGCCTTCGCGCGCCGCGACGATGTGATGCCACCCTGCTGTGAGCGCGTGATCGCAGGTGGCCATCCGTCCCGCTTCAATGCTTTGCACGCGCCCGGACGGCAATGTTCCCGCAAAAAGTTTTCCTTGGAACACCGCCATGGACCAGACGCGGCGTAAATAGACCGTGGGCGTGTTATCCACGTTGCCGACAAACGTGAATCCGTTTGCATCCAGCCGCCAAGCGTTGGCCATCGGCAGCGAGCCTGCGTACAGCTTGCCGTTGTAGAGGGCAAGCGCCATGATCTCCCGCTCGTAGCCCGTGCGCCCCATGTTCGTCCATGGCTGCCCACCACCCTCATGGCGGGGCAGGCCGTCGTAACGAAAGAGGTCGCTGCCCGGCCACGTGCCGACGTGCAGCTTGCCGTCATAAGTGATCGCCGAATACACCTGCTCCGAGCTTTCGGGGTTGCCGCAGGGCGTCCACTCGGCGCCGCCTTCATAGCGATACACACCGCTGCGTCCGTTGACCAGCGCGTAGAGCCGATCCTGAAACACGGTGAAGGTCATCAATCGCTCATTGGGGCCGATGTATCTCCAGTTCTTGCCGCCCTCGTATTTGAACGCGCCCCGCCGATGGTGGCTGGTCACGTAAAGTTCGCCGCGATAGACGGTAAGGCCCGTGGCCTCGTCGGCCTTGCCGGTCTCATAGCCGCCGGTGACCGTTGTGTCGTCAGGCACGGCGTCGGCGGCGCCGGGCTTGCCGCAATCCATCCAGCGCCCATCCGGATCAACACGCCAGACGCGGCCACCGGCTTTCGTGTTCTGCGCCGCGCCCAGGCTCGATCCGATTGGATTATACCTGCCGGTGGCGCAGTAGAGCGCACTGTCGAATTCGATGACGGAGGGCACGGCGTTCGATCCGTCGGGTGTCGCGCCAACGTCCGTCCATCGCCGGCCGCCTTCGTAGCGCCAGAGATGGCCCCGCTCGTTGGCTTCCTTTTCGAACGTGCCCGCGTAAAGCTGTCCCTTGACCAAAGCGAGCGATTTCACATTCACCGCGCGTCCGAGCCGTCCGCAGTCGGTCCATTGCTTGTCGATCTGACCGTTATCCATCCCAAAGTGAACGTTGCGATAGTTTGGCTGCGAGGTTGAGGTGATGCCGCTCGCCGATACGATGCCGAGATGAAATCCCCGTCTCGCCTCGGAATCGAACTTGCTGACGAGATCGCCCACCACATCCGCCTTGTCGTCCACGTGAATCCAGACAGCAATGGAGAAATCATTCGCGCCGAGACGGAATTGGGGATGATCGCGAATCTCGATGGCGCTATCCACGCCATTGAAGCGCGCGCCTTCAGCGATGGTTACGCCGCGCGCCGTCGCATGGCAGCCCGCGTCGGCGCGTTCCTCGCAGTCCTTCTCAAACGGCCAGTAGGCGATCAGTCCTTCTTGTTTCATAAATTCTTCAGAAGCGCCGCTGGTGTTGTCAATAGCGGCAGTGGGGGAGGCCGCAGGCCTCGTCGCGCCGGCGATGTGGAAGTCCGGATCGGCGGCAACAGCTGCGCGCGCGCGCGCGTTGTTGGCCAAGCGGCCTCTTTATCGGGGACGATTTCACTTTTTCGAATGATTGCCGCGCTCCATTCCTCCGCAATCCTCAATTCGGTAAAGGTCTTGCCGTCCTTCGTGATCCGTGGCGCCTTGAAATCGAGGGCTTCCTCCCCTTTTTCATTAAAGACATGAACTTCATGCTCGGATGCATCACCCCATCCGTAGAGACCGCTTTTTTTGGTAACGATTCGTTCTTTGCCAATGATATAACCTTCGTGCAACTCCATCGGCGTAATCGGAAACATATAAGACGCCAGCGTCTTGTGCGTTGCCACAACATGAGCGGGATACCAGTTATAGACGCACCCGAAGTCAAGGGCCGCCAGCATCAATTGATAAGCATCCAATTCACTGCGCTCCGTAAGATGATCTCCCAGCGCGATGGGCGAATACAACAGGGTTTTGGCGCAATGGGTAATTTGACCGGTTTCATTGAAGCGTTGAATTTTGAGCGCCGCCACGGTCCTCGTAACGGGCATTCCATTCGCAATCAGCGGGCATTTCGTCATGATTCGCTTGGCAAGGCGAACACAATAATCTTGCGACACGAGAGGCACAGAACTTTTTTTCCGCAACAATTTGAGTGTGGTCGGATGAATATCTCCGCTGACGCCGTCCCATCCTGATGCGTTGACAGGATCGGGATAATGATATTCTGAACTACTGCCTTCGAATTCATCCCAGTAAATTCCAGACGCTCCCAACTCAAAATACTTATCAACCACTTTGCTGAATTCCCGGCCAATCCCGTTGGATAGCGTCGGGAGGAACTCTTTTAAATAACTGTGTTTCCCGCCATAATCCCCCTGAACTCCATCGGAATTGAGAGTACGGTCGGATTTGAATCGCTCCACGTTCGCTTCCGTGGGATCCAGGAAACAGTGAAAGTACGGGGCCACAATAACGTCCGGAATAACTCGTCGAAATTGCTCGAACCATTTTGTGTAGGTTGCGTGATCGCCCTTCTCCAGAAAGGAAGTCGAGCGATCCATCTTCGTAAGCATCATGGGAGAGACAAAATGGGCGTCCTTGTTGCGAACAAAGCTGGAGATGTGTTCATCCGTACAACCGCGCCGGCAATCAATGAATGCGAACTGGTAAGGCAGGGTGAAATTCACATCCATCAAGCGCCGCGTCGCATTGATAAAGTTCCAAAAACCTGTCCTGATCCCGCCGTCGCGGGACGAAGGAGCGGGCGCGGCAACGGGCACAATCGCCCACTCAGCGGTGTAAGTCCCTTTCACTTTCAAAACGAAACTTTTATCGGCGAGTTCAGCCCGTTTTTTTAAATAGGCGTTGACGACATGAACGCGAAACTCGTCGTTGAGAGCCACCAGTCCGATCCCCGCTTTTTCAGTTTGCGCATAGGTGGTTGGATTGGCGGGAACGTGATAAGAGCCTGCCGACACTCGTAATCCTCTTATCCACACCTCTTGAATTTCCCCGCCTGCGGCCCAGGAATGGAGCTGCATCACGGGAACATCTTCCTCCGAAGTATTCTTAAAAGTGTCAAAGACGATGATCGCTTCATCCTTTCGCTCGATGCGACGGCTATGCTCATAGAAACGTGACGAACCTTGATTCCACTTGCCGTCCGGCGAGGAGAATTTACTTTCAATGGCAAACTGTTCGCCTTGAATCGAAATCTCGACTGTCGTTGGGTTGGGTTGTTTGAGAGTATAATTTTGTTTATGAATCTGGTCCGGCTCGATGGTGGGAATTGGCCCGGTGGGAGCGGACCTTTTCTCTTGGGTGCGAGTGTTTAATTGATGTCCTTTTCCAGTCGCGTTGGCCAGGGCCATGGGGATGAGACGTTTTCGTCCGAGAACCCATTTTTCCGTGGAGAGCGTCATCATTTTTTCCTGCTTCGGTTCCACGGAGTCGCAATCGGAAATGGCGACCTCGGCCTTCAACTCCATTCCTTCCCTGGCGGTTTTCCAATTCATCAAGGAAAATGGAATGGACGCTTCGAGCGTATATCCCGCTTGGGTTCGCTTTGCGGCAACCTGAATGGCTTCTTCACCTCCAACGCCCTTTGGCACAAAACAAATTGCTTCGGGTTTGATATCCACGGCGGGATCACCGGTCGTCTTGAAATTGCCCGGGCTCAGGCCGAACTGCCATTGTCCCGCCCCAAGATAAGAGCGTTGCGGTTCGGAAAGCGGGCTTAAGTCCAGGAAAATCTCAATATGATCACCGAGATACATCGCTTCCCCGCGTTTTTCCTGGGCGATGATGTCATCGGTGACCTCCACGCCGAGATAAAGAACTCCGTCGCGCCAGGCAATTTTCACCTTGGCGGATAGATCGCCCGCTCCTTTCCAGGACCTGGGTTCATAAGTAACGTGTTTGACATCGGAAAGAATAAATTCATTGGGCGCCTCCTGCCAATCGGAGAGCTCCCCATCAATCGAAAAAGGCGGATCCGGTTTTAACGGAATGCGATAGGACGGCTCATCAGCCAGGGTGAGACTTCCCAAAAAGAGACCCATTCCGATTACGAATGGATGGCAGAATTTGTGGAGCATCGGAAACAGCAACTTCTTCATGTGAGGATCATTTTGCAGCGAGCGGATTGGTGTCGGACCAGCATAAATCGTCGTAGTAGCAGGAAGCCGCCTCCTGCCTGGAGTGAGGGCCTTCGAAGTAAACGCCCCAAAACATGCCCGAAAATTTGTTGGGCAGGAGCAGGGGACTTTCCATGCACGGCTTGCCGCCGAGGAATAACTCGAACTTTTGGGCTGCTCCATCAATCTTGAGCGTAACGCGATTCCACTTCCGCGACTCCCACTCGCCCTCCACTTGCACGTATCTTGGCTTCTTCTCGCCCTCGAACTTGGTATAGACCTTGATGATCCCGTTGGCAAAATGGATGTCGGCATAGCATTTACCATCAGCGAAGTCGACCAGCCGCGCCACGACGATGTAATCGTCCGGCTCGCAGTCGGGATAAACCCAGAAATCGTAGTAATGGACAGCCGACTCCAGAAGTTGGATACCATCTCTGTCTCTGGCGATGCCCTCTGTGCCGTAGAATCGTTGCCTGACCCAACATGCCGCGGAGCCGACCCGAAGCGCCCGTTCGCCATCATGGACGATATCCGTCTGCACTTCCGCCACGCCTTCTTTCATCACCTCCCACCGGAAATCCCTTGGAACGTGAGGCATCGTTCCCGAGAGTTTACCGACGACATAGCTTTTGTCTTCGAAGTCAATGGCGAACAGATTATCCGCAGACGCGCGCGGGATGGCGGCGGAAAAGAGCAGGCACAGCAGCGCGAAACAACCTCCTTTTCTCACCGCTTTTGTTATTCCGAATATGGCGAAGAATCTCTTGCCGAACAGACGATTGGATGGGTTCATGGAAAAATCTTATTGGTTTTTGGAACTCCGCAAATCTTCGATTTCATTTTTCATTCCCTCGAACACATTGCCTTCCATCGTGAGGCGGGCAACGCCGCTTTCAATGTGAACACCCACCGACATGAATCCGGAGCGATCAACCACCCGGTTGCGGCGCAAGACCACGTCTTCAACACCCCTGGAAAGATAAATCCCCGTCCCCGGGGTCTTTTCCGAACCCGCGTTCTCGAAAACATTATCCTCGACCAGGTTCCGATGCGCGGTCGTCTCGGCCGATCGCTCGGGGCGAAAGAAAAGGCCTTTTTCACCGCTGTCAATCACCTTGTTGCGGCGGATCACATTGTCGGTATCCCGATGGCCAAGGCTGATGCCGTGACGGGAACTTTTCCGGATGACGTTGCCCTCCGCCACCCCATGCCTGACTCCCCAACACCAAAAAAGTCCGTCGGCACAGCCGGCAATCTCGTTGTTCCGAATCACGGATCGTTGGGAACCGCTGCCCGGATGCAAACCGAGATCCCGGTGATTCACGATCTTGCAATCTTCCACCACCACATCGTGGCAAACCTGCCAACTGATGCCATCGCCCTCAAAATCCGCCGCGCGCAATCCTCGCATGTGGATGCGCTCACATTCCTGCAGGAAAATGCAGCCGCCCTGACTGTCATTCAGCCATTCGTTTTGCGAACGGTTGCCATTGAGCGTAAGGTTTTCGATGAGGACATCCCGCGCGTCATTGCCCGCGACGACGGAAAAGAGCGTGCCGGCCGTTGCCGCCCCAGCTATCCAGTGATTATGGCGCGGGATGCCATCCAGATGCAACCGGTTCCCCTCGATTCGCAGAATGGTATGCTTGGAAAACTGTTCCTTCGCGGTTTTTTCATCGCAACTGCGCAGCAACAGTCCGCCACCCGTTTCAAACCCCGATGGATCGGCCACCGCCACCTGCCGGACATACCAATCGGCGTCCTCGATCAGTTGAGTGGTAAATGAAGGCTTCTTGAAGAGAACGGTTTTCTCTCCCGCCCCAACCAGATGAACATGACTGCGCAGATGAACGGCATTCCCCAGTTCGTACACACCGGGCAGCAGATGCACGGTTCCCCCGCCCAACCGCGCCACCATTTCGATGGCGGATTGAATCGCCCGATGAGTGGCGCCCGTGAAATCAGCGCCGGAAGGACCAACCGTCACTTTCATACCGGAATTTCCTTTGCTTGCCACATTCAATGATGATGTCATGAAATCTACTCCCGCCGTCACGGTTTTGGTTAAAACATTCTGGATTCTGACTCCTGATTTCTGAATACCTGAGCAGATACTGTTCTAGAACCCTCCGCGCGATTCATCAATTGTCTCATTAATAAATGCGTCCGCGCCGGTCGTGGCGCCATATTGACCAACCAAATCCGCCCTTTTGAGCCGGCTCACATGACCGTCTCCAAACAAGAAGTTTCCACTCCCATTATGCCGAAGATGAACTGAATCAGCGTAACTAGTAACATCATAAGGTTTAAAGTAATACCGCTGAGAACGGTCTCCAGCATTTCCGGGAAAGTTCAAGATGCTATCACCGACATAAAGAAAAGTTGATAACTGCCCAAAATTGCGCGAACCGGTTTTGTTTATAGCGCTTGCCGTAACCCCGAGGGAATAGGTAGTGGTGTCCGGATTAGAGCCCCCGGCTGTATTCCAACGCATCCCATAAGAATAGACGTGTTCTTGGTTTACCTGAGCTGGAGTTGT
>Ga0247727_10009185_pt1 | contig 18036 bp, 16 predicted proteins | sample WisWelCaveWW1625_FD_202498 | JGI IMG/M metagenome (GOLD analysis project Ga0247727, IMG submission 202498) | Biofilm microbial communities from Wishing Well Cave, Virginia, United States - WW16-25 | ecosystem: Environmental > Aquatic > Deep subsurface > Groundwater > Cave microbial mat | place...
ATTCCGATTCACCCAGTATTCGTTGGCGGTCATCAGGGTGAAGCAGTTCTCGCCACAGTTCCGAATCCGCCAGATACTCGGCTTGTGTGAAACCCAGAATTCTTTCAACCTGTGGGCTGACGTACAGACGGGTCTTGGACTCATCCACAGCGGCGGTATAAATAATGGCAGGAATGCGCTCAACGAGAGTGCGGTATTTCGCCTCGCTTTCACGCAGGGCTTCTTCGCTGGCACGAATGGTTTCTGCGGACCGACGAGCATTCTGCAACGCATATTTCAGGTCTCTGTTAAAGAGCGCCAATAGCGCCGCTGTAAGAACAAATAACATTGAATGCGTTGCCCAGCCGGCGATGGTGGAATGTATAGGGGGCGGCAAAAGGCTCTTGGTCTCTGCAATCATTAGTCCAACGCCCGCGGCCGCGCTTATGATAGCGACAAGCAGACCAGCCTGCCCGCTGAACAATATACTCGCGATGATGATAATGATGACGTAACTGACGAAAGTCGGGGAAGATACTCCTCCGTCTGTGAAGACGGCCACGGTCTGGATCAACCACAACCCTGCAATGAGCAAAGCGCTGGCAAGACTCAGATGACCGCGCCGCGTAAGCGTATAAAGCACAGTCAGAAATATGACTGCGAATGCGACCAGCAGGAGGAGCGATTCACGGATGGAAATGGAAAAGGTTAGACCAATCAGGATATAGAGAGAGGCGCCTGCTCCCAGTGTCAAAATAATGGTGTGGAGGAATCCTGCAATACGGGTTTGGTCTTCATCCTCAAACACCGGTCGATCTAGGAAGGCGCGAATCTTTTTCATCATGATCTGTCTTGCTTATTCTCAAAGATTGACATTATTTGGAAGCCACAAAACGTTTCTTTTTAATTCCTCCGCATTTTAACCACAGTTCATTAGAGTTTGCCTATCAATCATGTGTCAGTCTGTAGGGACAGGTCTATTTTTAGCAGACGATCCTTCCCCGTCAGGTCCTGTTGCAGGCTGATGCGAGCCTCTGGAAAGGCTTCGCGGGCGAGCGATGAGGCTTTCAATCCCTGCGTGGCTTCGATCTCAAGGTATATCGATCCACCTGGCGCGAGCCATACGGGCGCGATGTTCAACAGACGCCGGATAAAATCAAGCCCATCTTTGCCCCCATCCAATGCAACAGTTGGTTCGCGGCCATAAATGGGGAGGCTGTGTAAAGTTTCGGTTGGGATGTAGGGGAGGTTGGCGCAGAGAAGGTGTAACGATGAAGGGTGAAGGGTGAAGGATGAAGAGTCTGCGGACCGTGGTCGGCGGTCAGGCAAAAGATCACACTCAATGAACTTAATTCGATTGCTCACGCCGTGTTTTTCTGCATTTCGCTTTGCCACCTGCAATGCTTTGGGTGAAATATCTGTTGCGAGAATGTTTACGTTTGGTGCGTTGACTGCAACCGAAATTGCGATTGCGCCAGAGCCTGTTCCCACATCTGCCACTGTTTTTCTGGATTGAGATTCTTGTAACCACACGATTGCTTTTTCAACGAGCAATTCGGTCTCTGGTCTTGGAATTAGCACATCGGGTGTGATTTCAAATTCCATGCCAAAAAATTCCCAATGACCAATTACATAAGGAAATGACGTTCCATTCTCCAAACGCGCAAGTGAGTCATCCAATTCCCGCTGTTGTTCAATTGTAAGAGTCAATTCAGGATGAGCCATCACCCAGGTGCGCGGCTTTTTGACAATGTCCGCAACCAAAACGGAGGCGTCCAACGCGGGGGTATCGCTGATCGGAACAAGACGGGCTGTGATGTCCGAAAGAAGCGAAGACATTTTATCCGTTCTTGATGGCAAGCAGCGACAAATATTCAAACACAATGTTGGATGCGAGAATGGCGGTGATGTCGCCGTGATCGTAGGGAGGCGAGACCTCCACGAGATCGAAGCCGACGAGATTCAATCCATGCAAGCCGCGTACCAGTTGGAGCAGTTGATAACTCGTCAGCCCGCCGACTTCAGGTGTGCCTGTTCCCGGCGCGAAGGCGGGATCTGCCGAATCAATGTCCACTGTGACGTAGGTGGGACCCTTCATGCGCTCGTGAACTTCCTTAAGAATCGCAGGCACGCCCTTTTCCATCACTTCATGAATCGTAATGGTGCGGGCGCCAAGCGCGGCGGCATCTGCGTAATCGTTCTCACCGCTGAGTGGACCGCGAATGCCAATTTGGACATACTCCCCTGTGCGAATCAAACCTTCCTGCAGGGCATATCGGAATGGAGTTCCGTGACTGTATGGTACCGCTTCGAATTCAGACTCCCATGTGTCAATGTGCGCGTCAATGTGGACGAGTGAAACGGGTCCGTGTTTCTTTGCGTGGGCGCGTAAAAGCGGAAGGGCAATCGAATGGTCGCCGCCAAGCGTGATAAGCGTTGTACCTGAAGTAATGATTTCACTGGCTGTCTTTGTAATTACAGTCATCGTATGCTCGATGGAAGTTGGAATCACCGAGACGTCTCCATAATCCACGACATTGAGTTTCTTGAGGGGGGTGACGTTCAAGGTTGAGTTGTGCCCCCAGATCAGCAAAGACAGTTCACGAATTTTGCGCGGACCGAACCGCGTGCCTGTGCGGTAGGATGTGCCGCTGTCGAATGGCACACCCAAAATGGCAACATCTACGTTCTTCAACTCGCGCGAAACAGGGAGCCGCATGAAGGACGGGATGCCCATAAAGGGTTGCAAACCTGCGCCGAACGCGGGGTTATCATTCATGTTGTTCTCCAATTTAAGAAAAGTAAATCGGTGGTTGAGTAGCCCGAAGCGATAGCGAAGGGCGTATCGAAACCACCAGTAAGCAGAGAGCTCTTGTTAGAAAAACACTTTTGATATTGCTGGTTTCGATACATCCCGCGAAGAACATGCGGGACTACTCAACCAACGGATTACTCTTCATCCTCAATGCCGCTGCTTGCTAAACGATCCGCCTCATCGCGTGTGGATAATTCTTCGATGAATTGGTCAATCCCGCCATCCATCACCGCAGGCAGGTTGTAATTTGAAAAACCAATGCGATGGTCCGTAACGCGGTTTTGTGGATAGTTATACGTGCGGATTTTTTCGGAGCGTTCGCCAGTTCCCACCTGCGAGCGGCGGTCCGATTCGATCTCGGAGCGGCGCTTCGCCTCTTCCATTTCATACAACCGCGCCCGCAGGATGCTCAAGGCGCGTAATTTATTTTGTAATTGTGAGCGTTCGTCCTGGCAGGTGACAACAATCCCCGTTGGCTTATGAGTGAGACGCACAGCCGTCGAGTTCTTCTGCACATTTTGTCCGCCCGCGCCTGATGACCGATAGACTTCGATTTCAATGTCGCTTTCAGGGATATCAATTTCCACTTCATCCACTTCGGCGAGCACGGCTACAGTCGCGGTGGATGTGTGGATGCGTCCCTGCGCTTCGGTTGCGGGCACGCGCTGAACTCGATGTACGCCAGATTCATACTTAAGTTTTGAGTATGCGCTCTTGCCGCGAATCTCAAAGATCACTTCCTTATAACCGCCCACACCGATCGAATTTTCGGAAAGGATCTCATTCTTCCAGCGTTGGTTTTCTGCGAAGCGCGTATACATGCGGAACAAATCTGCGGCAAAGATCGCGGCTTCATCTCCGCCCGTGCCTGCGCGAATTTCAACAATGACGTTTTTGTCGTCGCGTGGGTCCTTGGGCACCAGCATGCCTTTGATCTCTTTTTCAAGGACATCGATTCTCGGACTCAACTCTGCGATGTCTGTTTCAGCCATCGAGACCAGTTCCGCATCTTTCTCGGATTCGAGAATTGCCCGGGCTTCATCCAGATTTTTCATTGCCTGACGGTATGCGCGCGCCCTCTCGACGATGGATTCCAAATCCACGCGCTCCTTGTTGATCTCCGCCGCGCGTTGATAGTTATTGCCCGCTTCGAGCAATTCATTGCCGAGTTGTTCGTAACGATCTTCAATACCTTTGAGTTTGTCGAGCATACAGTCCCTTCGGTAATGCGAGATTAATCTCGCATTACAAATCAAAATAAAGCGCGGTAAGGTGCGCCGCGCTGAAAAATTATATCATCCCTTTGGGATACCATTCCCTTCAAGGTTAGAAGTTGCTGGTCAGTGAAAGCACCATCGAAAGGATCAGGATAATTGAAAAGATGATGAACAAAATCTGCGCAGCTCTGTTCGGGGGCATCCTGTTCTCTTTCGGTTTCATTTGATTTTTATTCTTTGACCTGTTGTTTGCCATTTCATATTCTTTCTTGCGAATTCGGATGATTGGAAAAAGCGGTTGCCATTGCTTTTTCAAGTTCTTCGATTGTCACGGGCTTCATAACGTAAGAGTCCGCGCCTAGTTCAAGGGCTTTATCCACGATGTTGTCTGCCGCCTCTGAGGAAAGCATGACGATTGGAATATTCTTCGATTCGGGACGCCGCCGCAGGAACTCAACCATATCCAGCCCCGATACTTCGGGCATGTTGATATCCAAGATGATCAAGTCCGGCTGTTTGCCAATTAATAACGTCTGCGCGGCAGCGCGGACGTTGTAAAACGAAGCGACTTCACAGTCGAGCAATTTCAACATCAACCCAACGGCGCGGCTCATCTCTTCGTCGTCATCAACGATCCATATATGCTTCATTCCAGGTGTTCCTTGATGGATAGCGCCGCATCTTCCGGCACAACGGCTCGTAGGTCTTGGATCGAAGCATCCCTAATCTTATCCACTGAGCCGAAATGTTTCAAGAGGGCTTTGCGCCGCGCGGGCCCAATGCCAGGGATGGAATCCAACTGTGAAGCCATCCCAAGTTTCTGCCGCTTCTTGCGGTGCGCGGTAATCCCATAACGGTGCGCCTCATCGCGGATACGTTGCACCAAATACAGCCCCTGTGAATGGCGCGGCAACATCAACGAATCCGATTTATGCGGGAAGAAAATTTCCTCCTGTTGTTTGGCGAGTCCCACAACAGGAACTTTATCCAGCAATTCAAATTTCTCAAGAACCTGGACAGCGCGTCCCAACTGACCCTTACCGCCATCAATAATGATCAGGTCTGGGAGGAAGGAAAACGACGCGTCCTTCTTTGCCCCAGGCTGGTCTGCTGTTTCCTGGGACGATCGCCACCGACGGAATCTCCGCGTCAACATTTCCTCCATGGATGCGAAATCGTCCGGCGCGCCGACCACACTTTCAATGTTGAACTTGCGATATAACTTCTTATCGGGAATGCCTTGCGTGAAAACGACCATCGCGCCGACGATGGCGGTCCCTTGTGTGTTCGAAACGTCATAGCATTCGATTCGATTTGGCGGTTCTGGTAGGTTCAGCGCTTGTTGCAGCTCTGCCAATGCCTGCTCCTGTTTGTGCGTGTCCGCCTGCCACTGAGCGCGCAGGGCTTGCAGGGTTTCTGACGCGTTCTCTGCCGCCATTTGTACCAACTCATGCGGCTGTCCTTCCTTTGGGACAAAGAATTCCACCTTCTCGCCGCCGCGTTTTGATCTCAGCCACTGACCGATGATCCTGGCTTCTTCGATCTCCTGTGGGAGCATGACTTGCGCCGGGATCGTCGCGGCTTCGGTATAGAATTGGGTCACAAACTGTTCCATCACTTCTGTGTCTGCCACGTCTTCCGTGCCCTCAAGGATGAAATATTCGCGTCCGATCAATTTGCCACCGCGAATGAAAAAGACCTGCACGCAGGCTTCACCGTCACTGCGCGCCATGGCGAGCACGTCTGAATCCAGGTAGTCTGTTGCAAAAACGATCTTTTGCCTCTCGATGATGGATTGAATGGCTTTGAGTTGGTCTCGCAGCGCCGCGGCTTTCTCGAAACGCATTTCCTCGGAAGCCTTTTCCATTTCATTTTGAAGCCGCGTAACAATTCCTTCGCTGTGTCCGCTGAGAAAATCCATCAGGTCGGAGATCATTTGACGGTATTGCACCTGGGATGCCGCGCCAATGCAGGGCGCGATACACAGCTTGATGTCGTAGTAAAGACATGCGCGTTTGTCCAGCCCGGTGATATCGCGGTCGCAGGTCAAATAGGGGAAGATGCGGCGAAGCACATCCAATGTTTGATAAACTGCCCAGGCGGAAGTATACGGTCCAAAATAGCGCGAGCCATCATCGGTCATTTGCCGCGTCACGGTGACTTTGGGGAAGGGATCTGCCCAGTGGATTTTGATGTAGGGGTAGCGTTTGTCGTCCTTAAGGCGGACGTTATACTTCGGGCGATGCTTCTTGATGAGGTTCATCTCAAGGATCAGCGCCTCAAGTTCGGACCCGACGACGATCCACTCAATATCTGTGATCTCGCGCGCGAGCCGCCGCGTCTTCCCATCGTGGCTGGCATCCGCGTGAAAATACGAGCGGACGCGGTTTTTCAGGCTGATGGCTTTGCCGACATAAATGATCCGCCCCTCGGCGTTTTTCATCAGGTAGCAGCCAGGCTTTGCAGGAAGAGTGGCAAGGATTCCCTGGAGTTTTTCGGAGATTTCCATCGGGGGCAATTTTACCGCTTGTCGTGCTTTTTCTGGTCTTTTGTATTTAAGCGCGGACGGAACTTCAAATTCAAGTTTGGATACGCATGTCAGACAATGCGTGCGGCACTTTGTTCGGCGTGTATAACTTTTACGTTACATGTGGGTTTAACTGGTTGTAATTCGTCCTGTTTCGTGCAATAATGAGCCAAATCTAATTTTGATGGAGGAACTCATGAACGAACAATCGAATGCCCCGATGTCGCCTGTGCCAGGCGGCCCCACATCCTTTTTTCAGGTGTGGATGAACGCTCTCACCAAACCCAATGAGCAGACTTACGCTGAAATAGCGACTTCGCCAGATGCCAGTCCTGGCAAAGCGTATTTGTGGGTCTTTCTCGCGGCGCTGGTCAATTTCTCTATTGCATTCGTCATACAGGCGCTCTTTATAGGCTTTGGAGGGCAAAGCGAGGAGATTACGAGCATGTTGGGTGGATCGGCAATTGCGTTAATCTGCGCAGTCCCTATATTGGCGGGTCTGCAGGTTCTGGCTTTTATGATTATTACAGGGGTGGTTCAATGGGTGGCCGGGTTATTTAAAGGAGTTGGCACATACGGTCAACTTGCTTATGTGTTTGGCGCAATTTGGGCTCCCGTATTATTGGTAGCCTCTGTTTTATCCATCTTCTCCGCGATACCATTCCTAGGTCTTTGCCTGTGGCCGCTAAGTATCTTGTTACTCCTCTATGTTGCTGTTTTGAGTGTCATAGCTGTTAAAGGAGTGAACAAGTTTGAATGGGGGCAGGCAGCAGCCTCTTACCTGATCCCCCTGCTTGTAGTAGTCATTATTGGATTCTGTCTCGTGCCTGTAATGACAATTGCTGTAATGCGCCTGCTAGGCCCCACGATTGGCGATACATTCAGTACGATCCAGAATAGTTTGCCATAGATTTCTCGCTAAACAAAAAATCTCCCGCATATGCGGGAGATTTTATTTTCCAGTTGGTGGTACACGATCCGGTCCTATAAAGATATCCATATCCGCCATTAGGTATGCGTTGTCGTATGCAACTTGCGCCCCGCATTCACCGGAGGCTATCTCAATAAATTGATTGTTGTTCGCATCGTCGCCGTCCAGCATGCTTGTTCCCAATTTGGCCATCCGTCGGATGATTGTTTCCATTTCTGGACCCATGGGCATATCCACAAGCTGCAGCGCGAGCGGCAGAAGTTGGTTTGTCCAATCGGTCATATTTTGGATACAAACCTGGACATTCCCACTTTTTGTTCGGATATTGGAGGTCGAGTCTACGGCGTCTGCCGCCGCTTTCGCACTTTCAGCAGTTCCCTGCAGATATCCGGGCCGGGTTCCGTTTGGCAGACTGCCATAGCCATCTCCGCCGTATTGATCAAATTCTCCATCCTGATCATAGTCCCTATATAAATCGCTCTCATCGCCGACGATCAGGTTAATAATCTCCTCGGTCCGTTTGCGGAACGAAACTTCATCGCCATCATTAAATGCCTGTACCAATGAGATTAATTCAGGATCTACGTCTTTATCTCCATTGATCGTCAAAAAGATATATTGACCGCTGTAAAACCATAGACCCTGAATCAATGCTTCCTCATTTGGTGTGTCTGCATCGGTTACCAATAACTCTCGGATATGCGTCAATGACTCAGCGGGGAATATTGAGGAGTACACAATCTCCTCAGAAGGCTGTGTCGCATTCACATCGTCCTGTTCCTCAGTAATGATGATCTGATTGAAGTCTGCGAGAATATTCTTGCCACCCGGATACGTAAACTCCAGTTGACCCACACCTGCGTCATTAAACGTGACTGGCCCAACTCCGCGTGTGGCTGTGCCAACATCACTGAGCAACCAGCCTTCCAGATGCTTGCCTTCTTCGGGGGGTGATATATCAGTAAGCGACATGGTGAATTTATCCATTACGGCCCCGGCATCAATGAAATGCAACCTGCCCACAGGGAAAGCTGGATTTCTGGTAGGTGTGGGGGTGACAGATACACTGATGCCTGGAATAGGAACGAACTGAAAAATAACAATTCCCAGCCCCAGCACCACAGCGAGTTCAATCGCAATCCTAAGCCAGGAGCGGGCAGGACGGCGTACTTCAAGGGGTTGGGAGGCGCGTTGCTTGCTGGCTTCCGCCGCTTTGCGCGCCATTTCTGCAATGTGCATTGTGCCCGGAGAGACGGTCTGCCCGTTGAATATCGCCATGAACTCGTTTGCCAGGTCGCCAGCGGCTTCATAGCGCATGGACGGGTCCTTGGCGAGGGCGCGGTCAAGCAATGCCTGCAGGTCTTTCGATATTCCCGGAATGGGCGCAGGCGGTTCGTTGATGTGTTTCATCAACATGCCGAATGTTGTATCTGCCTGGAAGGGCACGGAGCCTGCAAGCATTTCATAAAGCATGATGGCGAAGGAATAAATATCTGTGCGCTTGTCCACCTTTTCGCCGCGCGCCTGTTCAGGGCTCATGTAGGTTGGCGTGCCGCTGACGGAACCAGCCGTCGTGTGCATGGTTGAGTCGAGGAGGCGGACCAGCCCAAAGTCGGTAAGAACCGGCTCCACATCCGCCGGAAGCGATTTATTAAGTTCGACGGTCTCAGATCGGGAACGCAGGAGGACGTTTGCAGGTTTTATGTCGCGATGGACCATGCCCTTGGCGTGGGCGTAATCCAGCGCGCTTGCCATGGATGTCAGAATGTGCCCCACGATGCCGATTGGCAGTCGTTGTTTGTTATCGTGAAGCGTTTTCAGATACGAAGCGAGAGGAGGACCTGGTACATACTCCATGACCAGAAAGGGGGTTTCGTCCACCACTGTGTAATCGAACATTTGGACGATGTTGGGATGCCGCAATTCCTCAACGACCTCCGCTTCACGCTGGAAGCGGGCGAGTTGATCTGAGTCTCGATCGAGCAAGCCCCTCATAACTTTCACAGCAACCTGCCCAAAAGACTCATGTTGGCCCGTATAAACTTCCGCCATGCCTCCTCGGGCGATCAGGTCGTCAATGTGTACCTTTCCGAGCGTTTTTCCTGCCCAGTCTGCCATGGAATAAATTATAACCGAGAATGAAGTTGAGCCGGGTATAATCTCCATGACAATTTAATCGAGGTTACTGTGGCTGCGTCATTGGAAAATCAAGTTGGAAATCTTTTGCACGAACGGGGCATTAAGTTGGCGCTCGCCGAGTCGTGCACCGGCGGACTCGTCGGCAGCCGCATTACGGATGTGCCCGGTTCCTCCGAGTATTTCCTCGGCGGTGTGGTGGCTTATGCCTATGAAGCAAAAGCCGCGTTATTGAATGTATCGTGGGACACGCTCGATAGGCATGGCGCGGTCAGCCATGAGACAGTTTTGGAGATGGCGCGCGGCGCGCGCAATACCTTTCATGCGGACATTGCCGCCTCCATCTCAGGGATAGCGGGTCCCGCGGGCGGAACGTTGGACAAACCTGTCGGCACGATCTGGATCGCAATCGCCGCGCCCGATGGCGAATGGACGCGTGAATTTCATTTCTCAGGAAACCGCGAACGAATAAAATCCCGCGCGGCGGACGCGGCTTTGCAATTTCTGCTGGATTATCTGGAGGGGAAACTCAAACAAAATAAAACATGATTAACCCCAAACTTAAGGATTCAGCCACAGATTGCACGAATTGTCACGGATTGATAAATTAACTGCCCTGTGATGCGCTAAAAAAGAAGCCGACCCTCTGTGATGGGTCGGCTTATTCTGTGTAAATCGGTGAAATCCGTGGCTAAAGCTCGAAAGATTAAATTCAGGGTGAGCCATATTGGAGGTTAAGGTCTCATAGACTAAACCTGCGCGAACGTATCGATCAGTAACTTGAAATTTCCGCCAACGGGATAAAGAATTGGGCAGGTGCATCCGCGCTTCTTGTACTCTTCTACTTTCGCTTTCGCTTCCGCAGGCGTCCCGGATGCCGTGATGCGATAGACCAGATCATCAGGGACAAGATGTTTGGCTTGGTTGATCTGTTCCTTTGTGGCGGGCCATCCCAAAATGGATTGTATCCCCGTGATCACATCCTGGGAAACGCGCGAGGCTTTCGCGATGTGCGGTTGTTGCGCGAGATACTGGCAGAGCAGTTCTTTTGTGTACTCGATCGCCTTGTCGTGATCTTCATCCACCGAGCAGACGATCAATTGTGGGCGGTCGAAGTCCTCCATTTTGCGGCCCGATTTTTTCAATCCTTTTTCAAGCAATTCCAGGGCGTTATCATTGTAATCCGGCGGGACGCAGTAATTCAATACGACGCCATCCGCAATTTCGCCAGTCATCTCCATCATGACATCACCCGTTGCGCCGATCATAATGGGGATATTGCGCGGTTCGCGGCGACCATGCACAACGTCAAGTTCGATCCCGTCCACGTGATGGAACTCTCCATGGAATGTAACGCGCTCCATATTCAACAAGCGGCGTATTACTTCGATTGTCTCGCGCATGGCGAGCAGCGGTTTTCTTCTTTCAATGCCTACGTTCTTTGCCAGCGGATCCCACCAAGCGCCGATCCCGCAAATGATTCGATTCGGCGCGAGATCATCGAGAGTGAGCAAAGTCGCGGCAAGCAGGCCGATGTTGCGCGTCCAGTTGTTGATCACGCCCGACCCCACCTTGATCTTGTTCGTCACTGCCGCGTATGCCGCCATTGGGACAATCGCATCGCGTACCAGCCGCGACTCCGCCTGCCACACGGCTTCAAAGCCCTTCTCTTCTGCGTATTTCACATAATCCAGCCCGTCACGTAAATCATGAGAATCTTGCAGGTACAGTGCAACGCGTTCAGTCATGGCATTCTCCTTATTTGAGTACAGCGGGTACTGCAAATGCATTCAACGCCGAAGATATGTTCTTAGAAAGGTATCGTGGTTTCCAGGTTTCTTATGATCTCAAGGTCTTCGGGCGAATCCAGGTCCAAGCCAAGCGAGGGCAGGTTTACGATCTCAAGCCTCGCGCCTGCCTTTTTTACCAGATCGCAGTGACGTTGAAAAGAGTTTTCGCCAAAATCATATTCGATCAAACCTGCCGGGGAGATGAGCAATGCATTCGTGCCCTTACCATGCCTGTCTGGAGCGATCACAACTACAGGGGGGTCTGTCGCGCGCTCTACGAGTGCAAGAGCGTCTCCACGTGAGATCAATGGCAGATCGGCAGGCAGGACCAGAACGCCGCGTGTTGCGTAGACCTGCGCAACGACAGTCGCGCGCTTGAGCGCGGTATTCAACTGCGGCTGACCATCTTCACGGACGGTACGCGCGCCGTGATTTCTTGCGATAGTCAATACTTGCGGGTCGCGGCTCACAACCAGCACTTGCTCTATTTCTTTTAACCCGGAGAGTGTTTCCAGGGTATGCTGCAGGAGCGCGCGGTTGAGTTCCGCCCGCTCGTCCTCGGTCAAAATTCCAGCCAAACGCGATTTACCGCGTCTTAAAGGTTTTACAGGGACAATCGCCCAGAGCGTCATAAGTCAGTTCCGATAAAGCTTAGCACATCGCTGGCTAATTGCTTTCTATCTTCATGACTTTTCATTATCGTATTTGTTACAAATACTTGAACGCCCAGACCTTGCACCTGCTTTTCGAGATCGGCATCCACCTTATCTAACACAAAACCTGTGAGAATGTCGCGATAATGCTTTGCAACTGCGAGCGCGGATGGTTCAATGCCTAATTCGCGATACATCTTTGCCGCGGGTCCCTTGACTGCTTGTCCGCCAATAATGGGGGAGACTGCAACAACCCTCACTCCAACCCCTCTCCCTGAAAGGGGGAAGGGGGTGAGGGTCGCGAGAATCGGATCAATGCTCACCCACGGATTCGACGGGCAAATGACGACTGCATCTGCCGACTGGATCGCCTCACGCGCCCCCCGAACTGGTTCCGCTTTGTCGACTCCGTCAAACCAGAATCCCTTTACGCGCGGCTCACACCTGCGATGGACAAAATATTCCTGAAAAGCCAGTTCGCCTTCCTGTGTTTCAACAAAAGTTCTCACAGGTCGGTCAGACATCGGCAGGACGGTATGCTGTATTCCCCACGCCTTGCAAAAGTCTCTGGTGATCTGGCTTAATGAAAATCCTTCTTTCAACCGCCTTGTTCTTTCAAGATGAGTGCCTAAATCTCGATCTCCCAACTTGAACCAATCAGGGCCGCCGAGTTTTGATAGGTTTTCAATAGCGTTCCATGTCTCGTCAGCGCGTCCCCAGCCTGTTTCTGGATTTGCAATTCCCGCCAGTGTGTAACAAACCGTATCCAGATCGGGACAAATATATAAACCATAATGCTCGAAATCATCACCAGTGTTGACGATGATCGTTAAATCTTCTGGTTTGAGAATTTGAGCGAGTCCGTGCGCGAGTTTCGCGCCACCAACCCCGCCTGCGAGTGTGACGATTTTCATTTGTTTATCCAATGCCTGCGATGTAACGCGACATTTATGTCGCTCTTTACCAAGACCCAAATTCGGGATTTATATAAGTGAATTGCCATTTCTGCCAATCTTCCACCAATTCTGCTTTTACTGGATTGTATAAAATGTATTTGATGATCCGCTCCAACTCCTGCTCGTCGCGGACGTAATGATCGTGACTTTCGTGGTTCCAGAACTGCCCGCTGCGATTCAGTTTCAGGTTGCAAGCGCGTGCGGTGCTTCCTTTCAACAGTCGTAATGTGTCGGTGACAGGGTATTTCGCAGTTTTGCCGCGATGCCGAAGGTGGTTAGTGATGATGGATTCTATGAGCAGGTGAACATGATTTGGCATGATGCAATAAGCCGTCAATTGAAAGTATTTGCCGTTCATGAAATGAATTTTATCCGCAACGATATCTGCAGCGGCCTTATCCTCCAACCAGCGTGGACCAGAGACGCAACGATCGAGCCAAGCGTCGTAACGACCGAAATATTCTTTCTCGATTTCATAAATTTCATCTGGAGATTGGTTCTTCAAGACCGATAACTCGCGTTCGCGTTGAGCCTTAAGTTCTTGCAGAACATCAAGTGGCAAAGAATCGGCGAGGCGGAAGGTGATGAATAGCGGGTAGCCTTCAGGGTGGATATGAGGAAGATTACGATGGTAGCGAGTGTCTTCTGGGTGCATATATTATTTAATGCCTTGTGTATTGCGACATAAATGTCGCGTTACGTTGTGGGCGAGTCCATACGCAAGTTTTGCGCCGCCGATCCCGCCTGCAAGCGCGACGATTTTCATTTGAAATACCATTTTAGGATGATGTACAGTATTAGAAGAACCATCAACCAGTGCCATATTCCTGGCAAGTAACCATACCATGGGAGCTGTTGGCGGGGTATCTTTATTGTTGAACGGGGCATTGGTTCTTTTGGGAGGTCATTGTTTCCCCATATTATTTTGAGAAGAGAGTAAGCAGGTTTCCATCGGGGCGCGATAATTGCAAACATGAATATTGCGATAAAGAAAATAATGAAAATTGTCGAGTTCCTGAATATACCTGCCAATACTAATCCCGATAATATCCAAAACAACATGGCGCATCCAAATCTAAAAAGTTCATGTACACCGAAACTAGCCGAGTATTGCCTATACCATTCCTTCTGTTCGTCGTTCATGTGGTTATCTCCTGATAACAACTAATCCCAAAGGCTTTCTTTCTCGCGCATCTGGAATATCCGCAGGATACCCAACAAAAAACATGGCTTGTGGCTCCCAGTTTTCAGGTAGGTTCAAGGTTTTGCAAATTGTTTCCTGTACAAACAGGGGCCAGCAAGCCCACACACCGCCCAGTCCTTCTGCATGCGCGGCGAGAAGCAATTGCAATCCCGCCGCGGCGACGGATTGAACTGCCATCATGTATTCAGCCTTGTTACGTTTTTGGTCGGGATACGAATCCATTTCACTCATATCGAGACAGAGCAGAATGGCCACAGGCGCGGATGTAATTCTGTCTTTGGAGCGTTTGAGTTGAGATTGTATCTTTTCAGGGGATAAGCCATCGCCAGTCAAATCGCGTTCAAAGTCTTGCGCCATTGCATTGGCGAGACGCGTCTTAACGGCTAAATCCGTTATTACACAGAAGCGCCAGGGCTGACGATTGTGCGCGGAGGGCGCGTAGGTTGCAGTGGTGAGGATGTTTTGGGTGATGGAATCAGGCACAGGCTCCGATTTGAAGCGGCGGATCGAGCGGCGAGTCCGCAAAAAGTTATGCAGGTCAGTTGTGTTCGTCAAAATAAGTTGGCTTGATCCTGAAGATGATCCGTCGTTGAGCTGCGCGCTCGGTCCAGGGTTCGTTATCATATTTGAGTGAAAGTTTGTTGATGTGTTCATCAGCGCCTTCCGTTGTACAACTTGCAACTTCGCCGCGAATACCGAGATAGCGATAGGTTTCAATCGGGTCCTGAATCGTCATCGCCACCTTTGGACGAGCCTTCATGTTGCGATCCTTCGTGCGACCCTCGTTGGTATTGATGAGAATATGTTCGCCTTCCGTGCTGAACCAAACAGGGGTCACTTGCGGGGAGCCATTGGGCATGATCGTTGCGAGATACAGCATTGCTTTTGATTCATCATTGAGCAGGTCGAGAAATTTTTCGGGGAAATTCATGGTTTATCCATTGGAGTTGGAATGAATAGCGTTCGCATTTCGAGGTGAAAGACTTGAATAATTTGAACATCTTCTTCTGCGCAGGCAATCAGTAATTTGATTTCTGCATTGCTTTGAGTGTATCAAACGTGCATAAGATTCCTGTTAGCATTCTTGAAGTGACTGTCGCCTTAAAGGTGACAGTCATTTATTTCAAAATCAGCGAAATAAATCCTGTTCTTTCGGCCTGATCAGTTCCTTGAGCGTGCCTTCGCGCAATGGATATGGAAACCCGCGCGCGTGGACAACAGGCGTGCCTTCCGCGGCCTGACCCATCACAAGTGACGCGGCCGCGGCGAGTTCATCTGCAACACCGACTTGCGTAACCTGCAACTTATAACCGAAGAGATCCGGCTTACCGCGCAGGTCCTCAAGACCGGGCAAGCCTGAAATTCCAATTACTACGCCGACTGTGCCATTGCGCCATGCGCGTCCGTGCGAATCAATGATTAGGATGCCGGTTTGTTTCCCAGTTTGGGCTTTAATTTCATCACGCATCTTTTCCGCCGATCGGTCCGGTTCTGCTGGGAGGAGCAGTACCCACTCTTCAGCCCTCACTGCTTCGACAGGCTCAGCACGGCGCCCTAACCCCTCTCCCTCAGGGAGAGGGGAGTCGACATTGGAATGATCTATGCCCGCGTTGGCGCAGACAAAACCCAGTTTATGTTCCACAATGATTGCGCCGACGCGCGTGCGTAAGATTTCATTGCTTTCCTGCAAAATCAATTCGACGACGCGCGCGTCCTTTTCGGTTTTTTTCGCGAGTTCAATTGCGCGTTGCGATGGAGTAATAGTTGACAGATTGACTGCGCGCCCCTCCGCTTTTGAAACGATCTTCTGCGCGAAAACAAGAATGTCGTTATCTTGAAGTGAAATATCGTTTTCCTGGAGGGCATGGACAACAATATCCGCCAGGTTGTCGCCGTGGCGGATAAGCGGAATGCGTTGAAGTGGGGTAAGGGTAAGAGGCATGTGTGTAAAGTAATTTGTAAAAGGTGGTTACCGATTACAGATTCTTTGAAACTCCCGTAATCTTGATCCCCGCATGTGTGGAGCCATATTTCTTGTTGATATTGATTAGCACGCTGGTGAGTCCTTCAATGACGACCGAGTTCTCGATGGGGCCCGCGTCCCAGCCTGTAAGCCCCGCGGCTTCGACGAGCGTGAGTGCCTCCGCGCGCGCTTCCTTGCTAGTGCCAGTGACCAACACATCACATTCAACATTGTCTTCGCTCAACAAATGTTCGTGCGAGATATTCTGGAACGCGGCGGCGACCTCCACACCCTCGCCGACGATTTCCTTCGCTTCCTGCGCGGCGGAACCTGCGGCAGGCATTTGCACTTTGGTCACTTTCGGCGGGACGAGCGGGGCGGTTACATCAATGAGCAATTTTCCTTTCAGCGCGTCTTTGACACTCTCAAGCGTTTCGCGGTGCGCGGAGTAAGGCACGGTGACAACAACGATATTCGCCTGTTGTGCGGCTTCATGGTTTGTGGTTCCAACTACTGAAGATGAGCCTTCCAATAATTCCATGATTTCGGATGCGGCGGTCACGGCTCTTTCTGAAGAGCGTGAACCGATCAACACACGATAGCCCGCCTTTGCCCAACGATACGCAAGCCCCTTGCCTTCCTTGCCTGTCCCACCCAATACTGCGATGGTCAATAAAATGGATACGTCATTCATAAATATCTCCTCTTGAATGCTCAAGCCGCCGGGAGCAATGCTATAAAACTTTAGCGACTTCGTTTTGATATCTCACCCAAACTTTTGGCGCGAGTTCGCGGGCTTTGGCTCCAATTTCTTTTTCATCGAGCGTCAGCAATTCACGGTCTTTCATCAAGACTTTTCCCGCGACAATTGTTGTTGTGACCATGCTCTGTTGAAAACCGAAGAGTATGTGCCACGGTAGGTTGCCAGCGGTCAATGGCGTGTTGGGATGATAATCCACAAAAATAATATCTGCAAATGCGCCTTCAATCAATTGCCCAATCGTTGAAGATGGAAAGAAGCTATTTGCCAGCGCGGCGTTGTTGTAAATCGCCATCTGGGTTACGTCATATCCGCCCATGCGGCGCGGGTCGCGGTGATGAGCTTTATGCAGAAGGTATGCGGCTTTCCATTCCTCCCACATGGCATTGGAGAATCCATCGTTTCCCAGGCAGACTTTTATGCCTGTTCTCAACATCGACTCGATTTGCGCGACGCCGACACCGTTGTTCATGTTCGAGCGGGGCTGGTGTGAAAGCCATGTGCCTGTTTCGGCAAGGATTTGCATCTCGCGCGCGTCAAAGTGAACTCCATGCGCGGCGATGGTTTTGGGTCCGAGAATGCCGCGCTTTTGCAAGCGGTCAACCACGCGCAACCCTGTTTTGTTCAGGCTGTCGTATTCGTCCGCTTCATGTTCGGCAGTGTGGATGTGGAAACCCACGTTGTCAGGCGCTGCCTGGCGGCACAAATCTAAAGATGAGTCTGAAAGCGTCAGGCTGGCGTGCAGACCAAATGTCCCCGCGAGAAGCGAGCCTTTTGTCCTTTTGATGAAGCGGACGTTTTCGTCAATCCCCGCTTTCATTTTGGATTCACCGTCGCGGTCGGTCACCTCATAACATAACACTGCGCGCAACCCTGCCTGTTCAACAGCTCCCGCGATGATATCGAGCGACCCATCAATTGCATTGGGAGATGCATGATGATCAATGAGAGTGGTCGTGCCATGTTTGATAGCATCCACGAGGCAGGGGAGCGCAGAATATTGGATGCTCTCCGCGTCCAGCGACCGATCGAGCGGCCACCACAACTTTTGCAGAATCTCAGGGAAGTCTTTCGGCGCCGCGCCGGGGATCGCCATGCCGCGCGC
>Ga0247727_10009186_pt1 | contig 18036 bp, 17 predicted proteins | sample WisWelCaveWW1625_FD_202498 | JGI IMG/M metagenome (GOLD analysis project Ga0247727, IMG submission 202498) | Biofilm microbial communities from Wishing Well Cave, Virginia, United States - WW16-25 | ecosystem: Environmental > Aquatic > Deep subsurface > Groundwater > Cave microbial mat | place...
TCGATCTCTCGGCAAGTGGCTTGCGTATCGCGCTCGACCAGATGAACCAACTGCCTCAGGTCGATACTGAACTCGATGTCCGTTTCTATCTCAACGGAAAAATCTCGCGTTGGATCGAAGCCAAGGCGCGCGTTGTTCGACAAGTCGGCTCTGATCAGATCGCCATCATGTTTGTTGCCTTAACCTCCCGCTCCAAACGCGATCTCAAACGGTTCGCCAATGCCTAACAAGATGCTCTCCCCAATTTTAGGTCGGCGACCGCTCGACCATCAACGACGGGTGAGAAAGATTCTTGCGGCTATGCTCGTGGTCCTGATCGGGTTGAGTTCGGCCGCGAGACTGGCGGCCGAAACGCGGATCGTCTATGGGGGGGTTATCGCAGCCTCTATCGGATGCGGCGTCGTGTTTGCGTCATTTTTTTTCTCAGAGCAGGTAGTCGCAGGGCGATCCGATCGTTCTGCCACAACGTCTACCGTTGTTCTGTCCACGGATAGACCCGACGATGACGATTTTTTACCTCAGTCGCTTCTAACCACAATGAGAGAACCGAGCCATCCGTCAATTTCAGTCGCTTTGCCATTCGACCTACTTTGATTAACGTTGAACGGCGTTTATTTTTGAAAAGAGGCGCCATTCGGGATAAAAGAGATTCATGATCCACCTCACTCGAGAACGTTGGGCCTGTTGGGTTGTCCTGATCGCACTTGCCTCGATCCGATCGGCTTTTACCGATGAACCACCGGATGCCAATAGCGGCTCCGCGGAGAAGTCTGAGGCTGTGGTACCTATACCAAGCGCCCCGGAGGAAGACATTGCCAAGCCGGGTCGGCTTGGTCCTGCGTCACCGAGCGGCGGGAACGGGTCGGTTACCAAGGCAGCCGTCGATGAGGTACGTGTGGCAGATGAGCAGTTGTCTGTGGGGCAGCATCAGCTGACCCTGACGGTCATGGCGCGGCCTCAGGCGGGTCTGGGCGGTGCGATCGAGGAATCGGCGGCGTTGGATTTATTAGTCGAAGAGGACCAAAGCGTGCGAGTCGTGGCAACGATCGAGACCGGGAAAAAGCTGCGGATCGGACTGCGGGCGCTGACCGAGGGACGATTGGAACCCGGCACCAATTTTTGCCTCGACATTAAAACGACTGGAGCGGCATGGACGATCGATAGGCTGGATTTAAACATCGACCAGAAGCCGATAGCGTTGCGAGATGGTACTCTGATCAGCCGGGTCGACCGGGAGATGGGACACTGGTCCGCAAAATCGAAACGGTTTTCGATTCGAGAATTTGATCGGAACCAAGATCGCAGGGCGGATGTTGTGGAGTTTTATGAGCCGATTCAGGGACAGCCGCTGACGGTTGCTCAGTTAGTTCGGCAGGAGCGCGATACCAATGAAGATGGAAAACCAGACCTCGTTACCACGTTCTTGCAGGGGGTTCCCGTCGACGAGCGAATGGATACCGACTTTGATGGACGATGTGATCTGCGTAACCGCTATCGAGCAGGGGTCATTCAAACCAAAGAGCTGTATGCCGGAACGGCATCGACGCCGAAGAAAGTTTTTCGCTTTGACGCAGGGCGGATGATTCGGGTTGACGAAGATACCAATCAAGATGGGCGTATCGATAGCTGGTCGTATCTAGACGACGGTGCTGTTGTCCGCATCGGCTTGGATACCGACTTCGATGGTAAAGTCGACAAATGGCTCAATCGATCCAACAGCAACTAACCGGTTGTTCACAACGTTGCCCTTACGACGTATCCTTCGGCGTCTTTGGCTGGAGATCGCACCCTGCCCCTGGCAAATCTGTTCGCTTACGGAACACCCCGATGAGCAAGCTGAAGGTTGTCCCGGACAGTTGTGGAAGGTTCGCGATTCGCAAGATAAGCGCGGTGTTTCCAATCGATTCAACTTCACGAACTTCTCGGAAGTAAGATAGAAATGAGACGATTGATGCGGTTCTCAGAAATGAGGATAGGATGAAAATGATAAAGAGGTGGCTCGGAAGCCATCCGAGAAGTCCACCGTCCCGGAATGACTTCAATCTTGTCGCGAGATAGGCGCCGAGCAACGATCCTGCGAGCATCGTGACGCCATTTGCTATCGATCGGTAAGCAACACAGCGCGCTCGTTTCGTCGGCGTTACCGCATCGAACATGAAATTGGCGGTGGCTAGGTTATACCCGGCCCACATCGTTCCGCTAAAGACTTGGATCAAGCAGAGTTCCCATAACGATTTTCCGAGCAGCCACGGTAGTGGGGTTAGGCATAGGCCAATGGCACTTGCACTGAGAATTTTCTTGTTGCCAAATCGATCGGCAAGTCGGCCCCAGTTTTGAGCGGCATAAAATTGCGACAAGACCGATACGGCGGTCACCAGCATGTAATGCAGATAACTTAATTTGAGTTCATCTAACATATAGAGGGTAAAGTAGGGGATAGAGACTGCGACCCCAAAATTCATGGCCGAGGTAAAAATAACAAATCGTCCGTAGTTGGAGCGCGGAGAACGATTGATAAAGCCCCAGAAACTGAAATAGTCATCCGTTTTGAGTTCCAATGGCGGGTCATCATGTTGGTTGAGTTGTCGGGCTGAAGCGAGTCTTGCGATTGCAGCGATGATAAAAACGGTCGCAAATCCTAACTCCGTTGCTGACTGCCGTTTACTGAGATCTAAGATTAGCCCGCAGCCAACAACGGTGATGAACGTTACCAGCCCTACGCGTTGATTTCGAATTCCAAAAAATTCCCCACGAATCGAATTTGGAATCAGGTCTCCGATGAGACTATTCCAAACCGGAACGACAAGCCCGGCCAGCGCATGATAGCTGCAAGCAAGGATGACAAGCAGATGGGCCGCCAAGTGGTGGGGTAGGTTTGCCAAGGCGAGAACCGCGATTGGCAGCCAGACCAGCGATTGGATGGTCGCGCCAATGACGACAAACCGACGCCTAGAGCGGGTATGGTCTGCCCAGCGGATGCTTAGCAGCTGAGCCAGCGCGTTAAACAATGGCGGAAACGTCGAGAGAAGGCTTAACAGGACCGGCGACGCATTAAGCAGAATGCCAAACGGCGCTAGGTATTGCTCTCCAGAGCCGAGCATGACCGCGCTCGCTTGGCCGTCTCGAATCGATCGCCGAAGTGACCCTTGATAATTCAACGGTAGTACAACGTCCTGGTTCCGAGCTCGAAATTGGTGACCAACCGCGCTTTGGTTGTGCGCGCCAATGCAACGGTATCAGCCGACATGATCAAAGTGACCATTCACTGGTGACTAATGCCCAGCCAACGATTCTTGGTTCCATGTCTACCTAACCCAATACCGCCGATAAGCGCCGTTTTCAACCATTGCTAAGGCTTGCTGTGAACGCAAAGGGGTCATCGCTTTTTCAACTTAGATGCGTCGTGGTTTGGGGATGAGGTCTATTGAGGATATTCCTGGCCCGGGATAAAGGGCGAAAGGGGTACTTTGTAGGTCTGATCGGTATGGTCTTCCACATACGGAACAGGCTGCTCGGGTAATATTTCGGGATCCGTTTCCTGCGCTAGCAGTTTTAGGCCAAGCAAGAATTCTTGTCGTTTTTGTTCCTCGACAAGGCGGAGCAGAATTTGTAACGCCTTTTCAGCTTGTTTGCCAGTTACCAAGTCATTCGGTGAGACGGTCACAACGATCTGATCTCGCGGGGCTACCGGTGCCGTCGCATCCTGTGGGCTGGCGCCGACATCGGCCAACTTTCCTTGAATCGAATCGAGTGTGAACGGCTTTGGGGCGCTTGGGGCATTGGGTGGCGCGATGGTGCTGGTCATCTTATCCAATACCATCACATTGGCCTCTGGAGAATCGTTTTGAGAAAACGCCACGGCCCCAGATAACACATATAGAGATGTCTCTTTGTCATCGGCGGTGATCAACAGCGAGGTGCCGCGTATTCCTGCGGTCGCCGAGGTTGAGCGTATGTCAATGGATGACCCCCCGGCTGCGATTCGTCTAAAGACGCCATAAAAAATGCCGCGGAGCTGTGAAAATCCGCCGGAGAGTCCACCTCCAGTTGCGGTCTCGGCGCGATCAATGGTGACCTGTGATGCGGCACCAAGTGCGATCACTGAACCGTCGACAAGACTGATTTTTACTCGGGCTGCGTTAGCCGTCGAAACCTGTTCCCCGGCGAATAAGAGGTCCCCAGGGGACAAAACGCGTACAACGCCGCTGGCAGCGGTGGCTTGTGCACGGCCTTGAACAAGGGTCACACGGCCGGCGGAATTCATGGCATAAGAGGCGCCGGAAAGGAGTAGCAGCAGCCCCAGAGTGGCAAAAAAGATGTTGTTCAAGCCGTTCATCAACCGCCACCATACGATTTGAGGGGGATCGCAGATAGTTTACATTATAAATCGATTCGCACGATTCGAATAGAGGGGATTCCGCATTCAATACCACTTACGGCGGTGTCGGGAACGATCCGAATTGAAACAAATTCGATAGTAGATTAATCTTCCCGGCAGACTGTTTTTGGCTGCGATAGCGTGATAATTAGCCGAATAGATTAAGATTTATTCCTATGGTGAGGCCGATTGTCGACCCGTAGTTGATAGGGAGGGGGGCGTGCAACATCCAAAACGGCTTTTTATTTTAGCCATTCCGCTAGGGTTTTTTTTCGGCGTCTCCTTGGTATGGTTGGCGAGCATTCGGCAGTCTTCCCAGGTGGTTTTTTCGGCGCGTTCTGACGGCTCCGGGATTACATTAAGGTGGAGCGCCCTGAACGAAATCGCGGTCACGGGGTTTCATGTCTTGCGTTCCGTCGATGATGATGATGCAGATCCGGTTTCGGTGACTCAACAGGTGATCCCGGTCCATGGCTGGCCGGCGGGGAGGCGCTATACAGTCTATGATAGCGGCGTCATGGCTGGACAGCGCATCGCGTATGAATTGGCGGTGCTCAAGCATGGCGGTGTCGTCGACCTTTATGGTCCAGTTTCGATCGATGCCGGGACCACCATGGCGGTTTCAAAAGAGATCGCCCCGTATCTCACAACATTGCACGATACGATCGGTTTCGAATGGAATTTTGACCCTCAAGACCTGTCGATGACGCGTACCGGCAGTGCGGTACATGTTGCTCATATTGCCTGGTTTCTGGTCCTTGTGTTCGGTCTCGGATTTTTTGGTGCAGTTGGTGTCGGCGGGTATTACACGATTTATCCAACACCCCCATTACAACGCGCGAGGCGAGTGAGTTACCTCGATGAGGTCGCATTGTCGCAAGAAGGACTCGCTCCGACGCGTGGTCGGGGACTAAACGTATCAGAGGCAGGCATTTTACTTGAGCTCGCTGAGCCACCACGTGTCGGCTCAGCCTGTACCATAAGCTTTCCGGCCAGCGATAATCGTGTCGTCATTGCAAATGGAGCGGTCGTACGGCTGGAGGCGGCCAATCGAATCGGGATCGCGTTTCATGAAATTGTTGAAGGTCATCAGGCGTTATTGCAGTTGATCAGCGATCGGTCGTAATGAGAGGGGGGCAACATCGGTCACGATAACCATGCGGGCCGCTTGTCGTTGTCACTCAAACGTTGTATTCACCGGCTGATCCGATTTGTCGAAGGTGAGACGGTATGGGCGTTAGTTCAAATCCAATGATTCCTCCGTTTCTGTTGATTCCCGGGCTTGATGGTCGAGGAATCAGTTTGAATCGATTCTTGTCGCTGATATCACCAGGGACCAATCACTCCCTCGTCGCCCATGATGATTTACTAACTGCGGAAGAAGTTGCAAGTCGAATTCTAGATCGGCTTCGGCAAGATCCAACGATTCGGTTGCTGATCGCAGAGTCGTTCGGTTCGATTCCTGCGCTGTTGGCCGCGCGGCAGTCGTCTTCGATAGCGTCGGTCGTGGTTGTCAATGGAATTGGCGATGGGAGAGCGATACGCGCTGGAAATCTTTCCTCCATTCGACGAACCATCATGCGGTTCTCGGGGCGACTGACCCAACAATGGGTAACGCGCTATCTGTTATCATCGTCTTCAAATGCGGAGGCACTAAGCCTCTGGTCGAATGCGATGCGGAACGGGATATCCGCCGGAATTGCGGCGAAACTTCGCCGCTGGCAGCAGTTTTCAATCGATTCTTTGGCGAAAGATCTGGTCTGTCGAGTTATTTATATCGGTGGCGAATCCGATGGGCTGCTAGATCTTCGCCGTCAGATCGAGCCGTTTAAGAAGCGGCTAAAAAATTTTCGCGCCTGGATTATTCCAGAAGCGCCGCACCTCCTGCTTCAAACCCATCCTTACCGTGTGGTTGAACTGTTAGTCCGGGAGCAATTAATGACACCCGTATCGTCCCTACCCCACGACAAGACGTCGGTAAGAGAATCGTCTGCGCCATGAAGCCTGATTCACCTTCTTTTTTGCAAAACGATCCGTCACCGCCGATTAAGGCGCGGTACGATGTCGTTGTCATTGGCGGCGGGCATGCAGGGATCGAAGCCGCATTGGCCGGAGCGAGGATGGGTGCATCCGTGCTACTGGCGACGCTGTCGATTGAGAGCATTGGCCGAATGAGCTGCAATCCGGCGATCGGGGGGGTTGGTAAGGGTCATCTGGTACGCGAAATCGATGCGTTGGGTGGTGAGATGGGGCGAGCGGCGGATGCGACTGGGATTCATTTTCGCAAGCTTAACACACGAAAAGGGCCAGCGGTTCAGGCAACGCGTTGTCAATCGGATATGGATCGCTACGCGGATTACATGCAGCGTCTGCTTAAAGAGCAGCCGCGGATCGATCTTTTTACGGGGGAGATCGTTTCGATCGTAACCGACAGTCGGCGTGTAACCGGCGTGGCAACTATGTACCAGCAGATCCGCGCAGATGTCGTTGTTGTAACGACGGGAACCTTCTTGAGAGGTCTCTTGCATTTTGGTTTAGACCAGCGACCGGGTGGTCGGCTCAACGATCCGTCGGCGAGCTCGTTGTCGCAATCGCTCGCCGGCCTTGGACTACGCCTCGGCCGTCTCAAAACGGGAACCTGCCCGCGACTGGCAGCTGATTCAATCGATTATTCGCGGCTAGAACCACAGCCGGGCGACGATCCGCCACCACGGTTCAGTTTCGATACCGTTTCACCGCCGCCTTTGCGTCAGGTGCAATGTTACATTACGCACACCAATGAGCGGACCCACGATATCATCCGTGCGAACTTACATCGGTCCGCGATGTACGGCGGTTCGATTCAGTCGACAGGTCCGCGGTATTGCCCGTCGATTGAAGACAAGATTGTGCGGTTTGCCATGCGAACGCGACACCAGATTTTCCTCGAACCGGAAGGGCTTGATCGTCCGCTCATTTATCCCAACGGACTCTCCACGAGTTTACCACTCGACATCCAGGAGGCTTTTGTTCGATCTATCCCTGGGCTTGAAAACGCGCGAATTGTTCGATCTGGGTATGCGGTTGAGTACGATTTTGTTGATCCAACGGAACTCAAGCTTTCCCTCGAGACAAAAAAAATCCGCGGACTATTTTTGGCAGGGCAGATTAACGGAACGACGGGCTATGAAGAGGCAGCGGCACAGGGGTTGATTGCCGGCATCAATGCGGTTCTTTTTGTCCGAGAGGCTCCGCCGTTAATTCTCAAGAGGCATCAGGCATATATCGGTGTCCTCATCGATGATCTTGTTACCAAAGGCACTGACGAACCGTATCGGATGTTTACGTCGCGTGCCGAACATCGGCTGATTTTAAGAGAAGATAATGCCGATCGCCGTCTGCGGTTGATTGGTCGACAATTGGGATTAGTGACGGATGCGTCATGGCAGCGATTCAGGGCTAAAGAAGTGGCGATTCAAGAATTATTTCTGCTGCTGCGTCAGCAGACGATTCGACCGACGACGGAGGTCAACGACCGATTGGTTGCAGGTGGAACGGAACCGATTGACGAGCCGATGAACTTGGTGGAACTTTTACGCCGACCGGCGATTTCCTTGGAGTCGCTGAAATCGGTCCTTTCGTTTGTCGACTTCATCCCGCAGGATGTGCGGGTACAGGTCGAAACCGACATCAAATACGCGGGCTATGTCATCCGGCAAGAAGAGGAAATCGAACGCTCAGCGAGTTGGCAGGAAATCGTCATACCGCCAAGCTTCTCTTTTGACCGCGTTGGGGGATTTTCAAATGAGGTTCGGCAGAAGTTGGAGACCATCCGTCCGGCGACATTGGGTCAGGCATCGCGGATATCGGGTATAACGCCGGCGGCGATTTCAATTCTGCGGGTTTTTTTGAAACAGGCGTGCGTGTGATGTCGGGCTCATCGATTTGATTGAAGGCACACAGGACCCCGATCGTGACAATCCTCCTATTGCTTGCCGCCACTGCCGTTCTGCTTTTAGTTGTCATCATGGTGCGACAATCCCTTTCCCACGGTGACCACGCACAGCGTGTGGTTCCGATCGATGAGGTTCGAAGACTGGGTCTCATGATGGCACATGAGGTTCGGAACCCCCTCGGAATTATTCTCAACACGATCGAACGGGTCCGCGATCGATTGGCGCAGCAGAGCCCGGTTTCGGCCGATGAACTCGATGGGATTCCAGAGCAGATTGCGCGGATCAATCAGATCCTGGGTAATTATTTGACGTGCACCCAAGAGACTTTATTTTGGCCAGAGGCAACTGATTTCCTGCAACTCTTGCAAGGAATTGTCGACGATGCGTATCGTATGTCGCAGCGGCAGCTGGTCATACGAATTGAGGGCCCAACAGTTGATATCCCTGAAATGATCGTCGATCGCGGGAAGATGCGACAGATCTTTCTAAATCTTTTCCGGAATAGCATTGAAGCGACTCCGGTCGATCGGCTTGTCGAAATTGCCGTCGAATTGCGGGAAAGCTGGTCGAGTCGGCCGGGGCTTGAGATACGGCTGCGTGACACAGCTGTTTTGACGACGGAGACGCCGTTACCGGATCTATTACGGCTAGATTTACAGCGTAAGACCGACGGGACCGGCATCGGCTTAGCGATCTGTCAGCAGTTGGTCGAAGAGCATGGCGGCGGAATAACGCTCCGCCGCGAAGGGGATCAGCTGCGGGTATCGCTATGGTTCCCATTTCGTTCTAGTGAGGAACTGCTTTTCCGCCAGGCGATTACTAACGACGTATGAAGAAGAAGTCGACGACGGGATGGATCGACTCGCCGTGTCGTAGCTGTTATCGTAATAGCTGTCGGATGAGTTACCGAACTACAATGAAACGGGATGGATTGGCATGGGGGATGTTGGCAGCAGAATAGGGATAATCGGTGGGGGTAATATCGGTTTCGCGATGATTCAAGGTTTTCTAAAAACGGGAACTGAGAAGCGGATGCTTCGTGCTTCAGACGCGAATGCCGAAAGAACACATCGAATTTTTCAGGCATTTGATGTCGAAGCGACGGTTGATAATCGTCAATTGGTGGAGTGGGCCGACATTGTGATTATCGCCGTCAAGCCACAGATTTCGGATCTTATATTTCGCGAGATCCATGCGCAAATCCGTAGTAAGTTCGTGATCTATCTTTGCGCAGGCATACCGCTGCAGAGCGCGAGGAAAAAATTAGGTCACACCAAGCGGTTGGTGCGTGCGATGCCGAATATCCCGGTGATGGTCGCGGCCGGTGCGACGATTTTAACCGCGATGCCTGATTTACCGGAGGTCGATCGCCAGCTGGCGCAGGCGCTCTTCGAGAAAATTGGTAGAGTTTATTGGATGGAAGAGGAGCAGTTAGACGCTGTAACCGGGCTTTCCGGGAGCGGACCGGCTTATATCTTTTTGATCGTTGAAGCGTTGGCTGACGCTGGTGTCAAGATCGGATTATCGCGGGAGGCAGCGTTATCACTCAGCGTACAAACGATGTTTGGCTCAGCCAAAATGCTGATCGAAACCAATGAACATCCGGGTCGGCTCAAAGACATGGTGACGTCACCTGGCGGAACGAGTATTGCGGGCTTGCATGCCCTGGAAAATGGTCATCTGCGAACGACCATTAGCGACGCTGTCGAAGCGGCCACCAAGCGCTCGCGTGAATTGGGGCAATCGCAAGCTTAGCTTTATCTGAGTAAGTGTGCTGGATTACCGTTCGCTACAGGATGCTCCGTAGGCGAAACACGAATAGCAGCGATGATGTTTCATCATGATGCGGCAGAGCAGCGCATCTTTCAAACTGCCACCCAGATCATAATCTGGGTCATCATCTACCAAGGTACAGGCATAGACGCGCATCCTACCCTCTTTCTTGACGACCATCTTGCTGGAGGCACACATAAAGTCAGCCCGTGTTTTCGATGTATGATAGCGCGTCATACAGTCTTCGGTGATGACGGGGACGGCCACGATTGACCCAGGTGTATGGAATTCCGGGAAGGCGACGATGCGGGTGCCTCGTGGAAGGCCGATGGCTGCAAAATGCTGCTGATAGGCTTGATCGACCGACGCCTTATCTTCTCCTTTCCTGGATTGCCGAGCGACCGAGACCCCAAAGCCATGTTCGGTTAACAGCTGCAGCGATCGTAGCGACTTTTTGAAATTTCCGCTTCCGCGCCCAGCGTCATGGGTGGCAGCATCCGGAGAGTCTAGACTGATCCGAAATGACAATCGCTGCGGCTTTTTCAGTAGCGGCAGTAGATCAGACAGGCGATTCATCAGCGGTTCGGTGCCGTTCGTCAGGACCAGGCACGGTCGGTGGTCCAGTGACGAATCGAGAATTTTGATCAGACCGGGTACGACGAATGGCTCACCACCCGTAAACGAAAACTGTTCGACACCAAGCTCAAGCGCCTCGTGGATGAAGGGCAGCGCATCTTCAAAGGTGATCATATTCAGCCGATTATCGCCTGGCTTAGATCCCTCGAGACAAAACGGGCAACGGAGATTACATGTCGTCCCGGTATGAAACCAAAGTTCACTCAAACGGTTGGCGTCGATATAGCCGCGCGGATCACCGTTGGGTGCCTTCAGCCATTTTTCATCGGTCAGATGATGCATTGAAAAATACCTCCTGATGAATTTGCAGGCGATCAACGCCATGACGCTCAAGCCAATCGGTAGCATCGTCAATCATTCGATCCAATCCGCAAAGATAGATATGGGTCTGCGGCGAAAGCACCAGCTTTCCCAGTAGGTCGGTCACCCGGCCGTAATGGCATCCGGTTCTTCGCTCGCGTGAGAGTGCGACCGTCGCTTCACACCGCTCCCGCAAGAAGGGGGCAGCGAATGCGTCAGGTTGCCGTTGAACGCCATAGAAACAGCGTATTTTAGCAGGAGTTCTTAGGTCGGCCAGATAGGACAAATAGGGGGCGATCCCAGTACCGGTGGCGAGAAAGACGGTTTCTTCTGGGGTTGTATGTTGACCCGGGCGAAACCAGCCAAACGGTGGGGAAACGGAGATGGAGTCCCCGGGGTTCAAGGACGCGAGAAAGTTGGAGAGTTTGCCCCCCGGAAGTCGCCGGATCAGAAAACGTAATAAAGGCTCATGGGGAGCGCTTGCCATGCTGTAGGGGCGAGATAACTGCTTGTCTGCATAAAGGGCTACGCAATCGCCAGGAACAAAGGCAATGCCCGGGTTGGCGATGCAGAGCTCGAAAATGTCAGGCGAATGCCACTGAATCGAAAGGACCGTCGTCCTCAATTTGCCGTTTGCCTGATCGAGCATCGGGTACCCAGCAGCGGTTGACTTTGGCATCAAACTCGGTATTTACACCAAAACTAGCCGATTGACAGCCGTCATGTAACGCGAGAAAAACCGGGGCGGGTTAAGCTGTGCGGGGAAAGCCTTTCACGAATGGTCTGTCGGCTAATGCTATTCGTGGAGGTCTCTTCGGGGGATCGATTTGATGAGGCATATGCGGCATACCACTCACCGCGTTTTGTTTTTATGGCACTGATTGTTCAGAAGTTCGGCGGTACGTCGGTTGGTGACATCGCTCGGATTCAGCGAATTGCAAAACGTGCGATCACCCAAACCAAAGCAGGCGATCAGCTGGTTATCGTTGCATCGGCGATGTCTGGCGAGACCGATCGTCTCTTATCGCTTGCGCAGCAGATTAGCGAGGAACCTGATAAACGCGAACTGGACGCGCTGTTGTCAACCGGAGAAAACGTTTCGGTTGCACTCATCGCGATTGCGATCCGGGCGCTTGGCGGACAGGCTATTTCGCTAACTGGAGCCCAAATCGAAATGGTTACCGACGATGCGCATACCAAAGCACGAATTTTAAAGATCGGGGATAACCGAATCCGAGAGCATCTGAAGGCGGGGAAGATCGTTGTGATCGCTGGATTCCAGGGGATTACCAGTAGTGGCGAGATCACGACGTTGGGCCGCGGTGGATCCGATACCAGCGCCGTGGCGATTGCGATCGCGTTACAGGCGGATCTGTGTGAAATCTATACCGATGTCGACGGCGTTTATACGGCGGATCCGCGGATCGTACCGCATGCCAAGAAAATTGAACGGATTTGCTTTGAAGAGATGTTAAATCTAGCGAGTGAAGGAGCAAAAGTTCTTCAGGTGCGATCGGTTGAATTGGCGATGAAATTTCAAATGCCGATTCATCTGCGATCAAGCTTCTCGGATGTCGAAGGAACATTGGTCACAACGGAGGTGTCAGAGATGGAGCAAGAGATTGTTCGAGCCATTACCTGCGACAAAAGTGAAGCACGGATTATCGTCTACGGAATGTTCGACCCAAAACTGGTGTTGTCGAAAATTTTTGGGCGGATCTCCGAGCAAAATATCAGTGTCGATCTCATCGTCAATTCGTTCCTCCGCGGGGCTGACAACAAGATTTCGTTTACGGTCAAACGGCAGGAGCTGAAAGACGCCTTGCGCGCCGTTGAGTCGGTGCTGGAAGAGATTGGGGGAAAGGTTGATTATGATGACGAGGTTGAAAAAGTGACGATCTGTGGGGTTGGAATGCGATCGCACCCGGGCGTAGCCGCGAAAATGTTTAATACATTGGAGCAGGCAGGAATCCCGATTTATATGGTCTCTACCTCTGAAATCATCGTTTCAGCGATTTTGCCCCAAGGGAAGGCGGATGAAGCGGTCCGTCTACTGCACTCGGCGTTTTCACCTGGAGCCACGCTTTGAACACATTACCACCTCGTGATCCGTTTCATGTCCAAGACAATACCTTGTATTGCGAGGGATGTTCGATCGCTACGATTGCACGGGCTGTGGGAACGCCAGCGTATGTCTATAGTCGTCAGGCATTGATCGGACGATTCCGGTCGCTTGCCAATGCGTTTGCCTCGATCGACCATCTGATCTGTTATTCAGTGAAGGCGAATTCAAATCTATCGATTATTCGTACCTTGGCGCAGCAGGGGGCTGGCGTCGACATCGTCTCTGGCGGCGAACTTTATCGCGCTCTCACGGCTGGCGTTGACCCACAAAAGATCGTCTTTTCGGGCGTTGGAAAGACGGCTGAAGAAATCGATTATGCCTTGCGATCGAACATCTTATCGATCAATGTGGAATCGATTCCTGAGCTCATACGGATCAACGAAGTTAGCAAACACCTCGGCGTCCGCGCGCGGGTCTCGCTTCGATTGAATCCCGACGTGTCGGCGAAGACCCATCACGAATATACCCAGACTGGGAAAAAGGAAGACAAATTTGGGCTACCGATCAGCCAAGCGATGCATTACTACCGCGAGCTCCGAACCTACTCGAATCTCGATATTTTTGGGATTAATGCTCATATCGGGTCACAGATCATCGATGTCACGCCATATTTGGCGACGTTGGACAAACTAAGACCGTTGATTGTTGATCTGCGTGCCGATGGGATGTCGTTGAAGGCACTCGATCTGGGTGGCGGAATGGGAATTCGATACCATGACGAACAGCCGTTTAGCGCCGATGATTTTGCGACGAACATCATCTCGAAGGTTAGAGACTTACAGCTGCGTCTACTCCTGGAACCCGGGCGGTTTATTGTCGGGAATGCTGGGGTATTAATCAGCAAAGTTCTTTTTATTAAAACGACGACGACGAAAACGTTTGTGATTGTAGATGCGGCGATGAATGATCTGATTCGACCCGCACTCTATAACGCTTATCATCGGATCGATGCGGTCACGTCGACCGATCGCCGCATGACGGCAGATGTTGTGGGGCCGGTTTGCGAATCAGGCGATTTTTTTGCCAAAAAGCGAGAAATCCCGGAGGTCCGGCAAGAGGATTTGATCGCGATTTACAGTGCAGGCGCATACGGTTTTGCGATGGCATCAAACTACAATTCCCGCCCAAGACCTGTCGAGGTGCTGGTCGATGGCGATCGGTATTCAATGATCCGTAAACGAGAAACCTACGATGATTTGATCCGCGGTGAAAGCGAGTCGCTTGTTCGTGACACCCACTGATTATTTCCTTGGGCTTAGCAGATCGAGTGCTTTGTGAATTGTTTTGATATCATTGGCGGAAAGATTGGATCGTTCTAATGCGCGGCGAAGGGACGTACGGAAAGTCGCCGGCGTTACTCGGCTCTGAAATCCCGCGTTTTCCATTGCGACGGCGACCCGCTGAATCAGCGGCTCGAAAAACGTCGACTCAGCTTTTTCGACGTTTTTCGAGGGCGGTACGGATTGGGTCGCAATATAGATTTCATAAAAGATGACCATCGCCGCTTGGGCGAGATTGAGCGACGGGTAGCGTGTGGCGGCTGGTATTTTGATCACGGCGTGGGAAATCGCGATTTCATCGTTTGTTAGGCCGTTATCTTCGCGGCCAAAAAGAATGGCGGCGGAGTGTGTCTCCAAATGGCGAAGCAATCGAGGAGCGACCTCTTCCGGCGTAAGCGTGGGACCCCGCTTTTCGCCCTCGCGTCCGCTCGCAGCCACGATGAAGTCGACATCGTGCACGGCTTCGGCGAGTGTCGTGAAGGACTGGGCCTGGTCTAAAATATCGGTTGACCCATGCGCCAGCCAGCGCGCCTCGCCTTGTTGATAGGGTACCGGGCTAACCAGCCGTAACCGCGACAACCCCATGGTCTTCATCGCGCGCGCGACAGCGCCGATATTTCCGGCGGTTCGAGGTTCGACCAAGATGGCGATCAGTTGATCAAGTCGCTTCAACATCTGAAGTTCCTCTTTTTTTAGAAAATCTGGAATGGTCGTCATCAGAAGATTAGGATCGCTATATGCGCAAAATGTGCTACCATAACAATAAGAAATTTCTAAGGAATATCCGTTAGATGCGGATTTTTGACTGCCCATCTTGTCATGCGAAATTTAGGCTCGACGATAGTCAACTGTTCGAGGGGGTACGCGTTCTATGCCCGAATTGTAAGCGGATGTTTCGCCTTGGCGGCGATCAGTTGCTACCTATCGGAGCGCCAGTGCCAGCGACGAAAAATCGTTCTGAACCTGAAATCGATATCGACCTGGACAAATCGTTTGCGAACCTTGACCTTGATGCGACTGTTGCTGACCAGGATGAAGGCGAAAGCGATGATTTGGAGCTAGTCCGCCGTATTTTGGTCGTTGAAGATGATGAGGCGATTCGTGAATTTTTAGAATCGGCCTTGGCCAAACAGGGGCATGTCGTCATTACCGCGAAGGATGGGTTGGATGCGTTGGAGGCGATTGAAGACGGCGTTCCGGACTTAATCGTTTCAGATATCGATATGCCGCGGATGAGCGGGATTGAACTGTGCGAAGCGATTCGCAATCGTCCCCATACCCGAATGGTACCGATCATTTTGCTGACTGGCCAGCATCAGTCGGAGTTGATCCGCGAGGCGAAATCATTGGGCGTCGCCCATTTCTTGCCTAAACCGATCCGATTTAAAACCCTCCTTGCCTATATTTCCGCCGCCCTATCCGAAGATTGACGTTAATTTTCGATTACCCTTCACCCTCGCCCAGCCGGAGATTTTAAGCAAAATTCCGCTTGCCGCGCCAGGAGCGCACTGCTATGAACCAGACGTCTAGAGCTGCTCTAGCGGCGGTTTAGGTCAATCTTCATTCAACAAGTCGGAAAGATGAGCAAGGGGAGTTGCGGATGGCTGAATCTGGAATCGGACGAGTTAAGCAGGTCATTGGTCCGGTCGTCGATGTGCAGTTTGAATCGGGTAAATTGCCAGAGATGTTGACGGCGCTGGCGATCACCAATCCATCAATCGATAACCGAGAAGATAATTTGATTTGCGAAGTGGCGCTCCATCTCGGTGAGAATACGGTTCGTACCATCGCGATGGATTCGACCGACGGGCTCGTTCGTGGGCAGTCGGTTAAGAATCTGGGTGCGCCGATCAGTGTCCCGGTCGGTGAAGAAACGTTGGGGAGGATCCTCAATGTTGTAGGGGAACCGGTCGATGAGGCGGGACCTGTTCGGTCAAAACGCAAAATGCCGATTCACCGCTTGCCACCGTCGTTCGTTGAGCAAAGTACCAAGGTTGAGGCGCTTGAAACCGGCATTAAGGTTGTGGATCTTCTGGCCCCCTATTCCAAGGGTGGGAAGATCGGGCTATTCGGCGGCGCCGGGGTTGGTAAGACTGTTATTATTATGGAGCTGATCAATAACATTGCAAAGCAGCATGGTGGCTATTCGGTCTTTGCGGGTGTCGGGGAACGAACCCGCGAAGGAAATGATCTTTGGCATGAGATGCAGGAGGCGAAACTGTCGGATGGTCGTCCGGTATTATCACGGGCAGCACTCGTCTATGGGCAGATGAATGAACCACCGGGGGCACGCGCACGGGTCGCTCTTACGGCCTTGACGATTGCAGAGTATTTCCGTGATGAGGAAAATCAGGATGTGTTGTTATTTATCGATAATATCTTCCGCTTCACTCAGGCGAATTCCGAGGTCAGCGCGTTACTCGGGAGAATGCCCTCAGCGGTCGGCTATCAACCGACGTTGGCTACAGACGTCGGTAGTCTACAGGAGCGAATTACATCGACAACGCAAGGGTCCATTACATCCGTCCAGGCGATTTACGTTCCAGCGGACGATTTGACCGATCCTGCGCCAGCGACAACCTTTACACATTTGGACGCGACGACGGTCTTGTCACGGCAAATCGCTGAGCTTGGGATCTATCCAGCCGTTGATCCGCTCGGGTCGACGAGTCGAATTTTGGCGCCCGATGTCGTCGGCGCAGAGCATTATCAGGTTGCAAGACGGGTCCAGCAGATATTGCAGCGGTATAAAGATCTCCAAGATATTATCGCCATTTTGGGAATGGATGAATTGTCTGAGACAGATAAGATCACCGTTGCTAGGGCCCGCAAAATCCAAAGATTTTTGTCCCAACCGTTCCATGTCGCGGAGGCATTCACTGGGAGACCGGGTGTTTATGTAAAAACCCAGGATGTGATCGCAGGCTTTAAACAGATCGCTGATGGGAAACTCGACGAGATTCCGGAGCAGGCATTTTATATGAAGTCCGGGATTGATTCGGTTATTGAAACGGCTCAACAGATGAAAAGCGCCGCCTAAGTAACGGGTTTAGTTAAAGGTTGATGACCGATGCAGCTTGTTGTGGTGACACCGACTCGAGAAGTTTTGAACGAAAACGTAGACGCAGTTAGCGCGCCTGGTATCGACGGCGAATTCGGCGCGTTACCCCACCATACCCATTTCGTGACAACGATGAAGGCGGGCGCGCTGACCTATATCAAGGGTGGGCAAGCCTATCAGATTGCTATTGCATGGGGTTTCGTCGAGGTTGAAGCCAATCGGGTGATCGTCCTTGCGCAAAAGGCCGAGCTCGAACAAGAGATCGACATCGCCCGCGCTGAGGATCAAAAAGCGCGTGCCATCGAGCAGATGCGGAAGGTTCATATCGGGACGCCCGACTATGAAAAAGCGAAACGGACCATGCAAAAGGCTGAGGCGCGATTGGCGGTCGCGTCGCGCATAAGGACTCGAAGCTAAGGGTGTCTGTTGACAAAGTTAGCCCTCGCCCTGAACACCATGAAACCTAACCATACCCAATAAGTTCCTCAAGCTTCCTGGGACACTTGTCAGCGTGTCTCAAGGTGCGAGAGGTTCGTCAACAACCCAAC
>Ga0247727_10009187_pt1 | contig 18035 bp, 19 predicted proteins | sample WisWelCaveWW1625_FD_202498 | JGI IMG/M metagenome (GOLD analysis project Ga0247727, IMG submission 202498) | Biofilm microbial communities from Wishing Well Cave, Virginia, United States - WW16-25 | ecosystem: Environmental > Aquatic > Deep subsurface > Groundwater > Cave microbial mat | place...
GTGAGGTGGTGCGCGAGCGGGTGGACCGGGCGCGGGTGGTGCAGCGGGAGCGCTTCGTCGAGCGGCCGGGCGTCTACGCCAACGCGCACATGGCGCCGCGGGACATCCGGGCGCACTGTCGCGTCTCGGATGGGGCGGACGCCTTACTCCGCACTGCCATCACGCGCCTCGGGCTGTCGGCGCGGGCGTATCACCGGATCTTGAAGATCGCGCGGACGATCGCGGATCTGGCGGACGCGGCGGGGCTCGAGCCCAAACACGTGAGCGAGGCGATTCAGTATCGCAGTCTGGATCGGCGGGGGGTGGGGTAGGGGCGGGCGAGCGTCAAGGCGAGCGACGGGCGGCGGTTGATACGTGGCGAACGGCTCTTGCGGCCCCGCGCCGTGTGGGCCAAGATGACCGAAGTCGTGGCTGTCGGAGTGCGCCGATGATCGCCGACCGTAAGGTCGTCGCTGGTGTTCTGCTGATCCGGCTCTTCAGATGATGCGTGGGCACACGGCCGTGACCGTTTGCCTGATTGTTCTGGTCGGCCGTGCGTCGGCAGCCGCATGCTCCACGTGGGCGCGGCACCGCGGCGGCCTGCCTTCGCAAGACACGATTCGCACATCCGCACGGGCGCCGTCTTCCTGTACCACGGATGCCTGGAGCGCGCCACGCGAACTGGAGATCACCCGAAGCCAGCGGGCCTACGTCGGGTCGCCGCAGATCGTCCGCGTCCTCACCGGCGTGGCGCTGTTCGTCGGGAGACCGCCGCGGAGGTGCCTGGACCGCCCTAGGTCCTGGCACTCACGCACCCTCGTCCTCCGGTATTGGTTGATCGCCAATCACCAGCTTACCACCGGAAAGGATGCTGAGCACCCTCAGCTTTTCAGGGCCGACTGTCCGCTCATCTTCCACCCGTAGCGTAGCGCTTCGCGGTCAACGAGGAGTCAACACCGTCCTCGGCCCGTGATTGACTGGTGCTCTCCGCTTGCTACCTTAGGTCCTTGAGGATGGGGGCTCTCGGCGTTGCCTCGGATTCATCACGATGCCACCGTTAGTCGATCCTCGACGGCAAGGTGTTCCATCCCTCTCAAGAGGGTCTACCACGACAAATAGAGCTGTCTCATTGCTCCGATGGGCCGGCAGCAAGCGGCAGCTGGTGCCCACACTCGCTCAATACTGGGACTCAAGCTTTGCGAGGTATGTCGAGCCCTTTGCGGGCTCCGCTCGCCTGTTCTTCCATCTCGCCCCCCGGCGAGCGCTTCTAGGCGATATCAATACCGAACTCATGTCTACATACGCCTCCCTTAGGAAGAGCGCTCTGGCGGTGCATCGCGCCTTGATGTCATTGAAGGGTGGGCGACAAGCCTATCGGACGATCAGGCAGATCGACCCCAGGTCCTTGAAAGATGCAGCCCGCGCTGCTCGCTTCATATACCTAAATCATTTTTGCTTTAATGGTCTCTATAGAACGAATCGCTTTGGCCAGTTCAACGTGCCTTATGGCGGCGAAAAGGCGGGACCCCTTCCCAACTTGTCCGTGTTGGTTCATAGCGCGAGGCTCTTGAAGAGAGCGAGGCTCGAATCATGCGACTTTGAGCACGTTCTGCGACAGGTGATGCCAGGGGACTTCGTGTATCTCGATCCTCCCTTCAGCGTGCGATCACGCCGAGTCTTTCATCAATACGATGCCACCACGTTCGGCGAAGGCGACCTTAAGCGCCTAAGAACCTGGATGAGGCACCTTGATGACCTGGGCGTAACGTTCCTGGTAAGCTTTGCGGAGTCGGCGGAGGCTGACCAGTTGCGGCGCGGGTTTCATACACGCTCCGCGCAAGTGAAGCGCAGTATAGCCGGCTTTGCAGCCAAGCGTGTTCGCGTCACGGAGCTACTCATTTCGAATCGCCGCCCTGGCTCTTCGAAGCAGTAGGCATGGGCGCTAACACATTGGTCGCGAATGCCCGGACACATCCTTCGTCTCTGTACTAGGTCAATCAGAGAGAGAATGCGAGCAACGACATGACACCCGCGCCCAACCCCCGGGTTGATAGTGTCGGTGTCGAAACGGTCCCGACGAAGGACCTGATACCCAACCCGCACAATCCTCGCATTCTTTTCGACAAGATCCCCCACGAGACGTTGAAGGAGTCTGTTAAGAAGGTGGGCATCCTTGTGCCCCTTACCGTGTACTGGGGCTCATCCGAGAAATCGTACGTCATCCTCGACGGACAGAGAAGGTGGCTGTGTGCGCAGGAGCTAGGTCTACCCGAAGTACCTGTGAATGTGGTTCGGGAGCCCGACGCGGTGCAGAACATCGTCACCATGTTCCAAATACATGGACTTCGTGAAGACTGGCAGCTGATGCCCACTGCGCTGAAAATCGAAGTGTTGATGAATAAACTGAGAGAGAAGAGCGACAAGAAGCTAGCGGAACTAACGGGCCTCCCTCAAGCCCAAGTCGTGCGGTGCAGGAAACTGCTCTCGTACCCGAGGAAGTACCAAGACCTCATGCTCAACCCCGAACCAGCGCAGAGGCCGCCCGCCGACTTCTTCATTGAACTGTATGCCATCCGAACGAACCCCTTCGTGAATTCTCTGAGTTGGTTCAGCAAGGACCAATTCACTCGGCGCATGCTTAAGAAGTATACGAACAGGAAGGGGATCAAGAACGTCACCGACTTTCGCAAGATGCAGCAATTCATACGCAATGCTGTGAAAGCGGGTAAAGGGGGTGCGATCAGCAAGCGGCTCAGGGATTTCGCCAAGGATGATTCCGTTCAGTTGGACCATCTGTTGGTGCCTGAGGCCGACGTTTCCGCCAGCGCCCGCAAGCTAATCGCTCGACTCGCCAAACTGGAAAAAGACATCAAAGGTGTGAACGTGGAAGCGTTCTTCGGTGAGAAGAAACTGTGGGATGTTATGGAGAAGCTTCTCAAATTGATCCACTCAAAACTTCTTGCTGCAGACCGCAGAGTAAGGTTGTGAGGAAACCTCGGCCACGCGGGACCGCTGTCGATGGAGCACGAGTATCGTCTTGGACGAGTCGCTTCCCCGGCTATCGAGTAGCTGTTACTAGTGGGCGTATCGCCAAGTGGCTCTCGCGCTTCGACGGTGGCCATGTGGATATTGCGGCGCGGGTTCTGGATGCAGTCCGCTACGTAACGCACGACCAGCTTGACGCTGTCTTTCGGGAAGTGCTTCGAAAGCTTGCGGGTCTCGGCTGGGACAAGGGTGCCAAGCGACAGGGTAAGTGGCGGTTTGCTCCCTTCGCGTCTGGAGCCGGGGAAAGCGGTGACATGATGCTGTACAAGTTCAAAGTCGCCAATAGACTGGACTCGCAGACATACGAAGAATTCTTTGTGCACAAGAGCACCCTCCTTCGCCACGACCTCGGTCCTGATGACACCGTCGTTTTCTTCGATGACATTTCGGGATCAGGAGATCAGGCCGCAGAGCACTGGTCCGAGTTGAGAGAACTCCTACCAAGAGGGCCGAGGGTCTTCCTCGTGCTATTCGCTGTCAGCACTCACGCACGGACGAAGATTCTCGCCGAGACCAACATCAAGCTTATCCAGCATGCCGCACTCACTGACAAGGACAGCATTTTTGCACCGGCATGCACACATTTCACGGACGCTGAGAAACAGACGCTCCTCACCTACTGCCGCAGGGCCGACCCGAGGCAACCAAGGGGATGGGGAGAGTGCGGGTTTGTGATCGTGTTCGCTCACCGATGTCCGAACAATTCGATACCAGTCCTGCACGCTCGTAACCGGCGATGGACTGGTCTGTTCGAGCGATAAACGCGAGAAGTCTGCATCGGGGGTCGAGGCTCCACCCGTGGGGTCTTGACGCCCACATGTTGTTGATGGTCGGCCCGCCCGGCTCGCTCCTGGTGCAGCGCTATCTCGCGCGGGTCTCAGGGCCGCTGCTCGATCGGATCGACATTCACCTCGAGGTCCCTGCGGTGAAGTATCGGGCCCTGGCTGACCAGGACGCCGGGGAGCCGGGTGAGGCGGTGCGCGAGCGCGTGGACCGGGCGCGGGTCGTGCAGCGGGAGCGCTTCGTCGAGCGGCCGGGGATCTACGCCAACGCGCACATGGCGCCGCGCGACATCCGAACACACTGCCGCGTGTCGGACGGCGCGGACGCCTTATTGCGGACGGCGATCACCCGGCTCGGGCTCTCGGCGCGGGCGTATCACCGGATCTTGAAAATCGCGCGGACCATCGCGGACCTGGATCGCGCGGCGCAGCCAGAGCCCAAGCACGTGGGCGAAGCGATTCAGTATCGCAGCCTGGATCGAAGGGGGGTGGGGTGAGGTCAGCTGCTCCTGGCCGAGGCGTTGCGGGCGCTTGCCGAACTCGCCGTGCGGTCATCTGGACGAGCGAGCGCTGGTCGGCTACCGCCGTGCGACTCGCCGGCCGGCCCGCCAGGAATTGACGGAACGGCTCAGCCGGATGTGATGAACACATAAGACCTTCCGGGTGCGGCAGTTCACGTTGCGTTGACAACTGGTTGACTGCGCTGGGCGAGACTGCCGTCCCACGCTGGCGGGCGAGGGGCGTGGTTCCGAGCACTTGTGATGCGTTGATCCCCGGTTGATCACTGCGTGTGAGACTTGCGCTCAACTCGTGCCGGGGAAGACGACCCTGCGCTTGCGTTCTTGTGCCCCTTGCGGTAGAATAAGGCGTGGACTAGGAGGGCTGGCGATGGGGTGAGCACGCTAGCGTATGAGACTCTTAGGTTCGTTCACGGCGACCCTGCTACGAGCCGCAAGGTGGGGCGCCGTTTGGGTTTTCGGAGAGCCACTTCTCCGGGGTTGAAGGTGAGCAGGAACGTGCCCGTGCGCGTAGCTGCCTCGGCGATCCAACTCTTCACCATCGCGGTCGTTGGCTTGGTTGGCGATGGCAACGCTCAGCGTCGGAATGACCTGCCGCCGCCGGATAGCAGTCGAGCACCCCTGCTCACACGCACGACCCCAGACTCGATACGCCTTCAGGTGCGCCAGCTCGCCGTAACGAGACTGCTGGGAGAACTCCAGCGTGGGGACGCGGCGGTCCTGGACGCTGGGTTGAGGGAGATCGACTGGGGGCCGGAGGACAGGAGGGCTGGGGACAATCCGCTCTGCTCGTCACTAGGTACCGCAATCTCAACCCTAGCCCCTCAGGGTCCAGCGATTCCCTCTCCGACGATGAAGAATTCGAGCGTCCCGATCGACTTCCGCGGCGTTGTTTTCGGGCCGGGAGACACAGTCCGGCTTCGGATCTGGCTGCACGCTCGCCGTGGCAGAGAATTCGTTAGAGCGGTGCTCTTGGTGTGGGATTCCGTGGAGGCTCAATGGGCTTATGCAGAAGGTCTACTCGCGTCCGTCTGTGAAGCCGGCACGAGTCGAGGTCCCGGATGATATGCGTGCCCCGGGTACGAGAGAAGCATGATCGTTCATAGTCGAGCTTGGTGCGCAGCAGAGCCGCGGGCTCTTCACTGGCCAGAAAGTCTGCGTCCCCGTCGTGCCGGGGGTTAGATGACCCTCCATGACATTCGCGGACGTGTGCTGTGGCTTGGCGCCTCCTTGTTCAGCGCGCTCACCGCCTACGCAGGCACTTGCGAGAGCGGCGGCCAGGTTCCCCTCGAGGGTTGTCCGATTTGGGATGGGGACTGTGATTCAATTAGCACAGTAGTGGAGCTCAATCCTCCGAACTCGCGTTACGGCTTCGATCCGACGCGGCCTGATGTGAATCGGAGCTTAGCGGTGGGCAGTCCAGGCAACGGATCGCTCACCGACGGCCTCAATCTCTTCGACGTACAGGCCGGGTACTACCACTACTTCCCCGGAGGCGATCCCCGCTGGGATCAGCCGGACAGCAATGACTGGGCAATTCTCCGAGCAATCAACATCGTGGAGGCCACGGCCCGCGAGTGGGTTGACTTCCGCCCACGCTCGGATACCTGTGCGCAGGAGAGCGACCGATTTGAGCGAGCCTTCGAGTTTGGCGTCGGCGATTTGAGCAAGTTGGGCGGCGGCCTCTGGCTGCATTCATATGACAGTGATCGTCGCCACGTTAGCCACCAGAATGGATTGGACATCGACGTTCGTTACCTCCGAAAGGACCAGTTGCCATTTCCGCTCGAACTCAGGGGCCCCGATTCGGTGGAGTATGACGTGTACGCTACGGTGGACCTGATAAACTGCTTCCTGAAGACTTTCACGATTGACGCGATCTTCCTTGACACGGCGACGGCCCATATCTGGAATGATGAGGGGGGAACGACTCTACGGAACGACACGGCACATCACAGCCATTTCCACGTGCGAATCAGGCGCCCATGACCGTCCCGATGTGCCCCCAGGTGCGACCTTATACTCCGCCTTGTCTGGCGGTGTGGTTCGTTGTTGTCGTACTTAGTGTTGGGCCGCTCAGCGCACAAACTAATACGAGCCCTGTCCAGATCTATGCTCGGCTGGAACCTGGAAATCTCGTGCAACTTGTCGACTCGTCCACTGGCCGTTCCAAGACTGTTTATGCGTCTCCCAAGTGGGCAACGCGAGATCTGACCGTCTCGCCAGATGGGCGGCGGCTTGCACTACTGGAGATCGATGCCGGGATTGTTGAGGGTGTCAACTACCGGATTCCTCCCCGGTCAGAGCTGGTCATCCTAGATGCGTCCGGTACGTTGCTCCATCGTGTCGCGAGAGATGTGCAACGGTACGTATGGTGCGGGACATCTTGCCTAGCCGGGATTCTTGGGACTGAAGACGAGACTGACTTGGGATTCCGACCGATCGGAGCGTTCGTCCTCGATCTGGCAACTGGTGATTCATCTCCGTTGCCCGGCCCCCCCTATCCCTCCCAGCTCACGTGGGCGGCCTTCGATAGCTCAGTTTACTTGAGGTACTCAGGTCCGCGTATCGTGCGTTATCATTTGGCCACGAGATCCCTCCACGAGACCACGCATCGTGACCTTCACTTTTCGACCGACGGGAAGTTCTACCTGCACTTCCCCTCGGAGCCTGGAGAGCGGCCGCGGCTGTATGAGGCCGAGTCGGATCGCGAAGTGTCCGCCAATGAGCTTCTTGCACAAGGGACCCCCGTCCGGTGGCTGCCGAGCGGAGGCGCGCATCTGTTGATTCGGCGCGAGGGTGCCGGGCGCAAACTGCCAGATGATCGGAACCAGGGTCCTCCGCGTGCTGTTCTGCTCCCGGCCGGGCCGTCAGGCGACCTTGAGTACGTCATCTACGATGTCGGGATCCACCGACCGGTCAAGACCTTCAAGGGTCACTTCCCGCGTTGGGGTAGTCCCGCGGGCGTCGTGCCGTACCTATCTGGCACACGAGTTATGGCGATTAAGGAACCGTGATATGAGATCGCTTCCGTGGGCCCGGAAATGTCGTTGGCCGCCGCGATTGAGAGGCCAACGGGCTGGCGCCTTGTCTCTGCTGCTCTGCGTCGTCCTCACCGAATCTGGGGAATCGCAGACCTTCGTGCAACTTAGCGACATGGGTCAGAACGTCGGTCCGCGATTGACTCGGACGATCGCTCGCGCGCGCATTGGGCGTGCGCTCTTCGGGCGGATCGGTTCAAAAGTGAGCTTCATCAACAACGGAGTCGTTTATCAGTTCGCTTCCGACCCGGACTGGGGTCGAATCACGATCGGTAACTGGAATCAATGGATTCATGAGTTCAACAACGGCAGCGGTCTGGGCGGCAGGCTAACTGACGTTCAAGGCATCGATATCTCTGCGAGGAGGAACGTCTATGCTGCCGACCGCAGTCGGAGTCGGCTCGTTGTGGCAACGTTTGATCCTAGTGTTGGAAACCTGATCAGCCCGAGGAACATGTGGGGCGTCACCCGTCCAGGTGATGTCGCGTGGGACGGTAGGACGAGTCCCCTCACGCAAGATTTCGTTTATGTCGTGGATGACTCGCTGAACACAGTCAGCTACTGGGACTTCAACGCGGGTACGCCGACCACGCCCGTATGGTCATACGGCACCCGCGGGTCCGGGACGGGTCAATTTCTCGGTCCCTCCAGCGTGTGCGTGGGGAAGACACCCAGCTCAAATGGGGGCACACAGTTCACTTCGTACTTCTACGTGGTGGACCGAGGCAACAAGCGCGTAGTGTGGCTTGACCGCCAGGCAGGCGGTCCGTCTTTGGCGGGCATGGTAGCCTTGTCTGGTTGGGATCCTACGGACTGTGCCGTCGATCACTTCGGGCACCTGTATGTCGTGGATCAGAAGAACCACAGGATTCACAAGTTCAACTACGTACTCTGGCTTATTGACTCATACGGCACTCCCGGACGAGGACCAAATAACCTCAACACGCTCTGGTATCCCCGATCGATCTCCGTGCCATGTGGTCTGAAGGTCGTGAACAGCATCACAGTCTGGTACTGCGAAGGTCGGGTTCTGACCGCTGAGCAATGGGGTGACTCGACTGGGGCCGTGGAGCATTACCTCGGCATCAACGCCGCTTATACGAGCGCGCCAAACGCCATTCCGAACACGGGTTGGGCAAGCATCACCTACAAGGCCACCGACGTTGCCTACACGTGGGCCGACGTGCACCAGGTCAATGTCGGCACGATTAACACGCTCGCGACCAACCAGCTACGCAGCGCCGGACAGCACACGATCTACTGGGACGGCACGAAAGCCGATGGGACCCGGGCGCCGAGCGCGTACTATCGGTTCCGGGTCTGGATGCTGTCCGCGTATGGCTGTCCAGGTAACGCACCGTGGTGCTATCCGATCCTCTATTCCTCGGACTTCTATTTCGACAACTGCACGCCGTCGAGCGGCGGCGGAGACGACGGTGGGATCCCCCTCCGGCGCGAACCCACATCGGCCGCGCTGGCCCAGGTGCCCGCGCCCGACCCCTGCACGTCCGGCGCCAGCGTGGCAGGACCGACCGGTGCCGACGCAGAGCCCACGACCCTGTATCTGCAACAGCGGGTGGTGTTGGCAGCACAACCACTCACTCGTGTCACCGGACCGCAAACGGCGGTCGTTCCGCCCATGGAACGGATTGAGACTCAGTCCGGCGGTCTCACCGAGCTAGTCCGCCAGCACGGAGTGCGTGGCCTCCGGTTCAGCGTGACCCGAGAAGCCGCCACTGCCCCTGCCATGGTGCGGGTGCACGCCCTCTCAGGGCGCCTGGTTCGCGTGCTCGTGAGCGAGCAGCTGCAGCCCGGTGTCTACGAGGTTGGCTGGGACGGGCTCGACGACCGGGGTCGGCGGGCCGCGCCGGGCGTCTACATCGCGGTGATGACCGCGGGCTCCTTCCGCGCCACGCAGCGCTTGATCCTCCGCCAGCCGTAGGACGCATGAACCCGTCGCACCTCGGAGCTGCCATCGTCTGCGGCGTTGCTCCGGGTCTGTGCGCCCAGAGTGTTAACCTCTCCGCGCTCGAAAGCTCAGTGCCTGCCCCGGTTGTGGAGCTCACCGCCGCAGGATTCTCGGTCGGTGTGGGAGGCCTCTGGGTCGATCCGACGGCGTCACCATCGGCGACAGGGGTCTTCGTGGGATTCTACCGTGGGTCCTACGCGGGGGTCACCTTGGTGCACGCCTCGGCGGCCTTCAAAGCAGGGCCGCGTTGGTCGCTTGCGTACGGATCGACGGAGGTAGGCGACCTCTTCGACACGACGCTCGTGAATGAAGCTCCTGGGCTGGCCAGCCTCCGCGCACGGGCGGTGTGGGCATGGCTCGATGCCACGCTTTCACACCGGTCCATGACGGGGAGCTTTGGACTTGGCCTTGCGGGCGACGAGAATGTCGGCGACCTGAAGAGCTCCACCATAGCCAGGGCTCATTTCCGTATTCGCCCGTTGGGCGACGAGTGGTTGAGCGTCGGCATCCGTGCGAGCGGGGCGATCGGCGGCTCCGTTGAGGCGGATCCTTCAGGTCGCCAAGTGGTCGATATCACCGCGTTGGCGAACGTCGGGAAGGCGAGGCCGTCCGCAAGCGTGGCGGTTTCCCGCGGCGCCTTGTGGCGCTACTCCGAGACCCGTGGAGGGGTTGCCGCCGCTCTCGGCATCGGCATCTCGTCCGTATTGCACTTCGGGCTGGGAGCGGGGCGATACCAAGCGTCCTTCGGGTCGACCGACTGGGAGTGGTCGCGCGCGCTGACGGTCGGCCTGTGCATCGCGAGATTCCGGTTCAGCTTCCAGTATGCCAGCCGTCGCCTCGGACTCGGGTCTGGGTACGGCGTGTCGGGAAGCTACGAATCGGCATGTAGCCCAGGTGAAGCGCCGGTGTCGGCATAAGCGCTCGTGGTCCCGCACGCGTGGCCACAAGCGCTAGCATCTCATTCGCTCGAGCGTCTTAGCGAGCTCGCTTGGACTCTGAAGGATCCTCTCAACAGCCCACAGGCCACGAACACCGGAGGATGATCGAGCCCCCCGCCGAGGAGGTCGTGCAGCATTTCATGCCGGGCCGTGCGGTATCTGCTGACGCTATCGTGGATGAAGCCCTCGGCGATGTAGATATTGTGCGGTCGCTCCCATGCACCAGCGCAGAACCCCTCATAGCATGGGAAGGGTGTTTGGGGCACTGCGTACCACCGCACGCGTCCGAAATTTCCTCGAAGACCCGAACACGCCTCCACGGAGTCCCAGGCGGCGCGGTAGGCGGCTGGAGGCTGAAACCCGTAGGTGCCGGGCGGGGGTGCAAACGGATCGAGGCACGCGAATACGGCGCTAACTGCGCCGAGTCCAGCCACAGCCGCGACCAGAGCCCGGTTGGCCTTCCGCCGAGGCCGTCTCCGCTCTTCGGCGAGACCTGCACGCCGCGCACTAGGCAGCTTGGGGCCCATCACGCCTCCAATGTGCAGCAGCGCGCTGCGTGGGGCTAGACTGTACCCAGCCGGGCGGAACGGCGGCGCGCCCCCGTCTGGAGCTTGCGCCACGTACGCCGTGCGACATCAACCTGCGATCGTGGCACACCACCCGCGCCTTGGAGCTTCTTCCAGGAAGCGCTTAATGCGGGGCCTGAGGCGGTGTGCCGGCGCCGTCCGGTGTCGTTCCCAGTTGTAGACCGTGGTCACGTCGGCGCCCAAGAGGGCGGCCAGATCCTTCTGCCGCAGCCCTAAGTGTCAATCGTCACTCGAAACTCCCTAGGAGCTGACATCTGAAACTCCCCACCTGGGTTGGGGGTGAAGGGTTCCTGGGTTCCGATCCTGCTCGGGCGAGGGGGTACCGAGATATCTCCCCGGGGTGAGATCGTGGCGTATACGCGATCCTGGCGCGTCATTCTCGCTCGCCCTCGTCGACGGATGGCCGTTCACCCCTGACCGAGGCCGGCGGGTCGAGTCGCGGCGTTGCCAAGAGGCCGGCCCGGCGCTTCTCCTTCAAGCGGTAGGACTCGCCTTTGATGTTGACGGTGGTGGCGTGGTGCAGCAGGCGGTCGAGGATCGCACTCGCGATCACCGGGTCGCCGAAGACCTCGCCCCACGCCCCGAGGCTCTGATTGCTCGTCAAGAGGATCGAGCCCTTCTCGTAGCGGCGCGAGACGAGCTGGAAGAAGAGGTTCGCCCCCTGGCGGTCGATCGGGATGTAGCCGATCTCGTCGATGAGCAGGAGCTTGGGCTGGCAGAGGAGCTTCAGTCGCTCTTCCAGCCGATTCTCGAACAACGCTTTGCCCAGCGTCGCGATCAGCCCGGCGGCGGTGGTAAACATGGTCCGGAGCCCCAGCTCGCAGGCCTTGAGGCCCAAGGCGACGGCCAGGTGTGTTTTCCCCACCCCCGGCGGCCCCAGCAGGAGGACGTTCTCGCCGTCGGCGAGGAAGCGCCCGGTGGCGAGCTCCTTGATCACCTTGGGGTCGATCGAGGGCTGAAACTTCCACTCGAAGCCCTCGAGGGTCTTCTGGAAGGGGAAGCGGGCCATGCTGACGCGCATGGCTAGGTGCTTCTCCTGCTCGGCGAAGCCGCCTCGACACCAGGCACTTGCAGACCCGAGGTGGCGCTGTCGAGGGTCCGAGCCCGCGTTCGGGCGCTCAAGCGGTCTGATGGCGGCGTCTCCTTCGCGGTGTTCTTCGAACGTCTCGACATCAAAGATTCGAGCGCAGTCCAGATCGTCAGCGCAGATTTCGTCACGGTGCTACGAATCACCAGCACACCACGTCGAGCAACGGTAGCGCTGGTGCTCGATCCTGAACGCGCTCTCTGGACACGGCAGATTGGCTTGCTGGAGGCCCTTTGCGACCTGTGACGGGAGCAGTGGCGAGAAGGGTCGAGGCAGAGCGGCGCAGTCTTCTTGGGTTCGTAGCATTCGCGACAATCGCAGGCTTGCAGCACACTATCGGTTGCCCAGTGCCCTGGACGCGGGTCCCGCTCGGATGAAGGAGCCACGCACGCAGCGTCGTACGCGCGCTGCTGCTCTCGCTGTTGGTGCATTCGGCACCGCTGGTGCAGTGTTCGCCTGCCTCGATCCGTTCGCACCACCGCCAGGCACGTACAGGTTTGATCCCCCCTCTGTCTACAGACGAGCCTGGGCCTCCGTGGAAGCCTGCTCTGGTCTTCGCGGAGATCTCAACCGAGTGCGGTGGTACGCTGTTCCGGAGACGCCGTTTGATTGTCCGGAGGGTCGGTGCTTCGGTGCTTGGCAAGCGCCGCACAACATTTACGTCGGTGAGCAGCTTGTGCATGACAGCGCTGGCGGCTATTTCACCGTCCGACATGAGATGCTACACGACCTCGTCGGGAACCTCGACCACCCGCCCGTGTTCGGGCAGTGCCGCCTTGTCCGCACATGACCGAGGTTTCGAGAGTGCCGGGGGTTGACCGGCGCGGTTTGTGTTGGAGGAGATGGCGCCCCATCGAGCGTCTGCCGGGAGCGGGACAGAAGTAGCATGACGTGGGAATTCAGTGCGCGTCGGCACCTCATGCTCGGGACTCTAGTACTCTGCACTGGACTTTCTTTAGCGGTCCAGGCCTGCGGAGAAGGGGTAGTTAGTGATTCAACGCCTTACTGGGATCGAGATGGCGACACCATCAGCACCGCGGTAGAGACTGAATCCCACAACCGATCGCTCTATGGGTTCGATACGCTGGTGTTCAATCTGAACCCGAGCCGATCGACCGGAACTCGGGGGAACGGCTCGCTGGTGTCCGGCATCAATCTCCCCGACACGGGCTTTGGATACCTTCATTATCTCAGCACGGACCCCAAGGACTACGATGACTGGGGGACGCTTTCGCTCGTGAACGTCATCGAGCAGGTTGGGCGATGGTTTCGCCGCCTCCCGTGCCAAACACACTGCTCCCTTGCCGAATTCCTGCCTCGGGCGCAACCGGGCGACATGAGCTTGCAGCCCGGCGGATTCTGGTCCGACCACGACTTCCACCGAAATGGAACGGACGTCGACGTGCGGTATATGAGGAACGACGGCACGGAGGCTCCGCTGGATCTGAATGATCCGTCGCAGCGACAATACTTCGACACAACGGCGACGCTGGAACTCCTGTCCTGCTTTCTGCAGACGGAGAAGGTCGTCACGATCTATTACGATAGCGTGCTGACGGGCATAATCAACGCCCAAGGTGACAGCACGCTAGTACACGATCCTACGGGCAAACACCGGAACCACTTTCACGTGGCGATCGTGTATCCCAATTGAGGCGAGGCGACGCGAGGGGAGTCGTGAGTTCAGGATGAAGCGTCAACGCGTTCTTGTCGGTTTGTTCTGCTTGGTGGCCGTCCGCGCCCTGGCCGCCGGACCACTCACCCAGCACCCTTCGGTTCCCGTGGTGGCTCGGCTGAAGGCACACAACGCTGTGCTCCTCGTCGATGCTGTAACGGGAGCCGAGCGAACGATCTTCACATTCGATCAGGCACGTGGTTGGCTGCACGATTTGACGGTCGCCCCTTCCGGTCGGTACGTGGCCGTGCTGGCCACAGTTCGCGGGACTGTAGCCGGGCATGAGTACGCAACCCTGCCCCGCAACGAACTCTACGTCTTATCGCTCGATGGAAAGATCGCGGCTGGTCCAGAGCTTGATGTCCAACGCTACGTATGGTGCTGCGGAGCCGATCGGATCGCGCTCGTCGCAGGCACGTATCGTGAAGGTGGAGTCGAGTTCACGCCGCAGGGCGTGCACCTGTTTGACGTGCAAACCAAGTCTCGCGATTCGCTGCCCCTCCCGCGGGAAGCACACCGTCTGGAGTGGGCCGCGTTCGATAGTGCCCTCTACGTCGGCGTGCTCGGACCGCCGGACCAGCCGCGCGTCTGGCGATACCAGCCGTCGACTCACGCTGTAGAAGCGACACCGTATCGGGACCTACAGTTCTCTCCATCGGGCCAGTATTACTTGTACTGGGGGCCCTCAGCTGGGGGGGCAGATCCTCGCGGGTGGCGCATCGTCGAACGTGCGACTAGCCATGAGATCCCGCCTCCTCGTTCCGGCATTGGCGCCATCGTCGGCTGGGCGTTCGGCGCGGGCGACCGGTTGCTACTGGCAGCGCCGACCTCTGCGTGTCCGACGCGTGTCGCGCCGCCCCAGCCTAGCATCTGCCGCGTAGAGGTGGACCGGTACACGGTGTTCGATCTCCAGAGTCGGAAGTCCGTCCGGACGATCGCAGGACGGATGGAACCCGGCGTGGCAACCTCTAGCCGCGATGTCGTGGCGGTGATGCGGGACGGCGCGTTGCGCGTCGTCGCGGATACATCTCCGTGAGCACACAGCGCGCGCTGTACAGGGAGGCCGCGGCGACGTCGCGCGGGACTGGGGCACCGGTGAAACGACCTGAACGACTTGGCAACCGTCCCGGCATCACCGGTGCGTGCCTAGCGGTGGTCAGCTGCATGTGTTTCGGCGCACCCAGCGTCGATGCGCAGACCTTTGTCCAGTTGACCGACCTTGGCTCAAACATTGGGCCGCGCCTCACTCGACTGGTCGCGCAGGCTCGGATCAGTAGGAGCCTGTTCGGCCGCATCGGGACCAAGGTGACGTTCATCGAGGGTGGCGTCGCCTACGAGTTCGCCACTGATCCTGACTGGAGCCGAGTGGTCTTCGGCAGGAAGGATTACTGGATTAACGGGTACACCAACGTGAACGGACCGGGGGGTCGGCTGCTGAATCCACTCGGTATCGACGTCTCCGCTCGGCGGAACGTCTACGTAGTCGATCGGGCACGCTGGCATGTGTTAGCCCTGACCTTCGATCCGAACGCCAAGTCGCTCGTCAACCCTCGGAGCCTTTCTGTCGCGCGCCCGATCGACCTAGCGTGGGACGGCGGCTCGACTCCCGTGTCGAAGGACTTCCTGTACGTCCTGGACGACTCGATGGCGACGGTGACCTACTGGGACTGGAACGCCGTTGGCACGCCGATCTTTCTGTGGTCATACGGCTCGCCGGGCTCGGGAATCGGGCAATTCAGATGGCCGAGCGGCGTGTGCGTCGGCAAGACGGTCGGATCGAGCGGCGGTACGCAGTTCACGGGCTCGTTGTACGTGGTCGATCGCGGAAACGCCCGCCTGGTGTGGCTGACCCGCACGGCCACCGGCGCGACGTGGAACGCGACCGTGACGTTGCCCAACTGGGATCCTACGGACTGCGCTGTGGATCATTTCGGCCAGGTCTACGTGGTGGATCAAGAGAACCACCGCATCCACAAGTTCAACTCGATTCTCTGGCATCTCGATAGCTACGGCATCTACGGGAAGGGGGCCAACAACCTCAACACGTTCGCGTGGCCCCAAGCGATCAGCGTTCCCTGTGGACTCAAGGCCGTGAACAATGTGACGGTGTGGTATTGCGAGGGTCGGGTACTCACCGCTGAGCAATGGGGTGATTCGAGCGGTGCTGTCGAGCACTACTTGGGCCTGGACCTCATCCGCGTGGCCGGCCCCGATACCTCCGCCGGCATCACCACGTTCACATACCGAGTCACGGACTACGCCTATCACGATGTGCACGTCAAGGACTGGAACTGGGCGACCGTTCAGATTCTCATCAACCATTCCTTGATGCCCTCTGGCACCCACACTGTCATGTGGGACGGCCGCAAGTCGGACGGATCGTATGCCTCGCCCGGGACCTATTCCTTCTCGGTCGGAACGGCTAACGCGTACTGCAGCTTCCAGAGCTGGTGTGAGAAATCCCTCCGGTCCGCCACCTTCTGGTTCAACGGGAATAGCAATTGCGGCCCCGGCGACCCTCCGCTCCCACTCCGGCTCGATGGCTCCCCGCCGAACAGCAGGGTACCGTGCTTCTCGGACCCCGGGCAGGTGGAGCCGACCGCGGTCTTCCTCCGCCAGCGAATCGCGAGTGGCGCTGAGCCGCTGCGACGGGTCGCCGGACCGTCCTCTAGGGCGGCCCCGAGTGCCGCTGTCCCGCCCGAGGGGAGCCTGAGCGGCCTAGTTCGGCAGCTCGGTGTCCGGGGGCTCCAGTTCGGCATTACGCGGGACGCGGCGGTTGCGACGACCAGCGTGCGCGTGTACTCGCTCGCCGGACGACTCGTGCGCGTGTTGGTGAACGAGCGCCTTGATTTCGGCGTGTACGAGGTCGGGTGGGACGGCCTCGATGATCGGGGGCGGCAGGCCGCGCCCGGTGTCTACATCGCGGTGATGACCGTGGGTTCCTTCCGCGCCACGCAGCGCTTGATCCTCCGCCAGCCGTAGCATCATGACGGCCTCAAAGCTCGTAGCTGCCCTCGCATGCGCCGGAGCTCCGGGCTTGATCGCCCAAAGTGTCAACCTTTCCGCGCTCGAGAGCTCGGTTCCCGCTCCGGTGGTAGAGTTAACCGCCGCAGGATTCCCGGTCGGTCTTGGTGGCCTCTGGGTGGATCCCACAGCGTCACGGTCCGCGACGGGGGCGTTCCTCTCGCTCTACCGTGCGTCGTACGCGGCGATGGACCTCATTCACGCGTCCGTCGCATTCAGGGCAGGTCCCCGGTGGTCGCTCGCGTACGGATCAACGGAAGTCGGCGATCTCTTCGACAGCTCGCTCGTCAATCAGGACCCCGGGCTCGGCGGGCTGCGGGCACGGGCCCTGTGGGCTTGGCTGGATGCGACCCTTTCGTATGGGCGCGTGTCAGGGAGTGTCGGACTGGGTGTTGCGGGTGATGAGAACGTGGGTGATCTGAAGAGCTCCACCGTCGGCAGGGCTCACCTCCGCATTGTGCCAGTGCGCGGAGAATGGCTGAGCCTTGGGATGCGGGCGAGCAGGGTGGTCGGCGGTTCCCTTGAGGCGGACGGTTCCGGCCGCCAGGTGGTGGATGTCACGGTCCTGCGCGACCTCGGCATCGCGCGGGCATCCGCAAGCGCAGCGGTCTCCCGCGGCGCCCTCTGGCGGTACTCGGAGACTCGGGGCGGATTCGGGATCGCGACGCACCTCGTGTTCCTGCGCCAGCTGGAATTCGGCTTTGGCGCCGGGCGGTACCAGACTTCGTTTGGCGCAACGACCTGGGAATGGCAGCGCGCGGTGATGGTGGGTGTTTTCATCGGAAAGATGCGCGCGAGCTTGCAGTACGTGAGCCGACGTGTGGGGCTTGGGTCGGGCTACGGCGTCTCGATCGGTTACGAGCTCAGCCCGCTCAGCGACGCAGCGGGGGAGAACGGTCCCACACTACCCTGACCGCTGTGTAGCCCGCCGACATTCCTGGAAAGGCGCCGCCGCCTGCCGGAGTAGCGTGGAAACCCGCGGGTCACGAATCATCCGCAGCGCACGGCTCGCCAAGATCGTGCAACCTGCCGCCGTGAGCTGACCGAGCGTAGCCCAGGAACTCCTTGAGTGACGGCAGGACCTGGGCTCTAGGGTGTGTGCGGTGCCGCTCGCAGTTGTAGACCGTCGTCTTGTTCACTCCCAGGTGGGACGCCACCTCTTTTTGCAGGAGTCCCAGCTCCAGCCGCCGCTTGCGGAGCTGGTCGCCCAGCGCCTTGAGCTTCCTGGGGTAGGGTGCCGGGAGCGGTTTCTGTCCTCGCAAGGTGACACCGCAAAAAGGCAACGCAACGGTGTCCCTGCGGTTACTACGGCGACCCGCACCACAGCTGCTCCTGCGGCTCGCTCCTCGTGCAGCGCTATCTCGCGCGGGTCTCGGGCCCGCTGCTCGAC
>Ga0247727_10009188_pt1 | contig 18035 bp, 7 predicted proteins | sample WisWelCaveWW1625_FD_202498 | JGI IMG/M metagenome (GOLD analysis project Ga0247727, IMG submission 202498) | Biofilm microbial communities from Wishing Well Cave, Virginia, United States - WW16-25 | ecosystem: Environmental > Aquatic > Deep subsurface > Groundwater > Cave microbial mat | place...
GTATAATCAAGACCTTTATATGTTAATTGAGGACTGACAACATTACCTGCGGTATCTTTTCGTTCAGGTTGAACTACTATTTTGACGAGTTCAGGGAGGGTACTTTCAACTTCTTGTGCAACCATCCCAAACTGATTGCCTGATGGAAGGTTTAGATAAGGAAAAGCAGAAGTTTTAAAATTAAATTTATGTGGTTGCAGTTGTCGGATTGTGCTCAGTGCATTAGGAATATTGCTAATATTTTCTTTTAAAATACTATCAGAGGAATATATGGTTGAGTTAACTTTAATATTACCAATAAACCATCCAGCATAGTTTAATGGTCCGCTAGATGTAAATGCTTGAATACCAAAACAAACACCTGTACCAACAGCTCCCGCTCTAATGCCATAATTAGTACCGGGAGCACTTAATCCATTTGCCGTAAAATCTCCTCCTACATTATTCACAGAGCCCCCAGACCCTTCAGCAGAAATTCCTGTATTTTGATCACTTGCCATTGTAGCAATAAAAGTTCCACCAAAGTTTAATGTACTTCCATTGCCTTGTAATAGTACTTGTATTCCTTGTTTTAAAGGCACGGGTTCCGTATTTAAAACATATAGTTTGATACTCGAGCCTAATGGGAAAGTATTACCTATTCCAATACCGACATTGCCATTAGATAGAATACGCATACGTTCGGTAACGATGTTTGTAATAGGGTCGCGTGTCCAGAAAGTCATTGGTAAACTTTCCTGCTGCCGGATTTCGGCATTACCGGTACCATCAATACCAATTCTAAAACCATCATTGGCAGTTGCATTTCCTGTAATGCCATTTGTCCATTGAGCATAAGGGGCGTTACTGCCAGATTGGTGCAGATGAAGTAGTGATTGAGGATTAGTAAACCCTGCAAAACTGCTGAGCCCGTGAAACCCGAAGGTGCTGCCGGTTCTTACATCAATGGAGAAATGGTCTATAGAATCAGTACGGATAACGAATTTGCCCGTACCCTGCCCATTTCCGGGTCCTGTTGCGTGGGCAAACACTTGCTTAGCCCCTGCACCGCCTCCCTGAAATATAATTCCTCCGCCTGTTGTTCCGGTGTTTCTCACTCGGAGAAAAGTGTTGGTGAGGTTATCAGAAACATCTACTCTGAAAACAGGTGTAGTAGTGCCAATGCCCAGGAAGCCACCTGTAAGGATGCGCATTTTTTCGGTGCCGCTAGTAATAAAACGTAAGGGTTCAGCACCGAGCGTACCAATAGTTGGAGGATTAACACTTATTGCGTTTCCCCCTTTCTGCCATGGCTGGGCTGATGCACTGATTGTAAAAAGTGTAATAACAATTGCACCCAAAAGCAAAGTTTTGTTGTTGAGTTTTTTCATTTGATTTGTGTTTTAGTTGGTTAATATTACTTTTTGAACAAAGATTTTATTTGAGTAGTGAATTTTCAATATATAAATTCCGTTTGTTAAACCATCTTTATCTATTCGTATTATTTTTTCGCTTATGTTTTCTGTTTTCTTTACTTCTCTTCCAAACATATCATACAGCGATAATGAAATATTTTTTATATCATTTGTATTGATGATTACATAAGCATTGTATGCGTCATTAAAAACCTTAATGTCATTTTTAGAAACTTGGTTTTCAACAGAGATTCCTACAACACAAGAGCACTTTGTCGAATCTACTGAAACACAGACGTCATCAATATAGTAATATCCACCCCATAAGCTATCGTTGAAAGTAACTGTATCAGTATTTACATCATTGAAAAAATTTCCGATATTGATATAACTATAGGTGGAGTCGGCAGTGAACCAACTGGAAACAGTTGTCCAATTAACGGAATCAGTATTGATGCTATCTGTATAAATATGAGCGAAATTATTTACAGGAACAGGGTTAGCATTACTATAAGCAACAGTGGAAAATAAAACTCCTAATTTATTAGCAGCATAACCCATTTCATACTGGTCTGTAGTAAAACTTGTTTTAATAGATATATAATATTTTTGACCAATGGTAAGAGATGCTGTCAAGTTTCTTCCTATGAATTCTTTTTGATTAGGTAGCCCTTTAACATAAATGGCAATTCCCATATATGCATTGCCTGTTGCAGGCCACTGATACCCTACTGTATTATAAGGCACATTAGGATATGCTGTGTCATATGTATTGAAGTAATCTGGACTACTAATTGATGTTCCGCAAGAAACCCATCCCTTCACATACTGCATATTGCCTAATCCTTGAGGACAACAACCAGCAGTATCTTCAAAAGAGCAGTTGGGTACAAGATTTTGCGCATTGCAAAAAGCAAAATGAAAAGTAAAAAGTATAAGTAAAAAAAAATTCATTCGAACATTTAAAACGAATTAATGAATGACATATATTCACAGTTGCAATATGTTTTGCTATCCCATCTCATTACACTGGGACAATCGAAAGTGCAAATATCATTTTTGTGTTTTCTGTACAACTTTTCATCATAACACCTCGCTTCCCTATTCAATCAATACTTTTTGAGTATGGCACTTCGTGCCCAACTCATCATAAACCTCCACTAAAAATAATCCCTTGCCAAAAGCAGAAACATTCACTTCAATTTTTTTTTGAAAAGATTGTTTTATTATTTGTTTGCCTATGTTATTGGTAACTCTTAAAACATATTTCCTATTCTCTTGTGTTTCTATTGTGAAATAATCGGTTGCTGGATTAGGAAAAAGAGATACCAATTTATTATTTGAAAATAATTGAATTCCCGTTGGAGTAACAAAAACTGTTACACAAGAAGTATCGGTGCAACCGTTACTGGCAGTTACTATTACACAGTAGGTGATTGTGCTTGTTGGTGTCGCTACCACTGTAGCACCAGTGGTAGAACTTAATCCTGTTGATGGATACCAACTATATGTTCCGCCTCCGCTTGCACTAAGTGTTGTTGAATTTCCAGAAATAATGCTTGTTGGGTTTGCTGTTGAAGTTGCAGTTGGATTTTGATTAACTGTTACAGGAAGAACAGTTGTACTTTGACATCCACTGTCTGATGTAACTGTCATTACTACGTTAAATAATCCTGCTGAAGTAAATGTATGACACGGGTTTTGTAAACTGGAAACATTATTTCCACCGGAAGATGGGTCATCAAAATTCCAAGACCAACCAGTAATTGTGCCTGATGTTATGGTTGATAAATCCGTAAAGCAAGTAGGATTTCCAAAGCAAACAGTTGACGAACTAAATGATGCGGAAGGTAGGGGATAGACATTCACAGGATAAGAAACGGTATCCTTATCTCCATTGCTGTTTGTGGCAATTAATGTAACAATGTAAGTACCCGGAACAGCATAAGTGTGACACGGATTTTGAGTTGTGCAACAAAGAAAATTACCATCATTAAAATCCCAATCCCAAGAGGTAATTGCTCCGTTGCTACTGCTTGATAAATCAGTAAAGCATGTTGGATTATTAAAGCAAACAGAAGTGTTGGAAAAATTTGCAGTTATATTTGGCTGAGTGATTAAGACAGAGGCACAAGTATAACATCCATTCGCATCAGTAATACATAAACTATAAGTTCCGGCACACATTCCAGTTTCAGTTGGAGTTATTCCTCCACTGGGCCACCATAAATAAGAGTATGCGGGCGTTCCTCCAGTTACACTGCCTGTTGCAGAGCCATCACAACATCCGCTACAACTCGCATTAGCATTAACAGTGACTGTTACGCTTAGTGGCGCGGGTTGTTGAATATTAACTGTTGCACTTGCTGTTGCACTGGCGGCATCTGTTACTGTGATTGTATACATCCCTGCGCATAATCCGGTTGCAGATGATGTAGTTTGAGCAGGAGAAGTTGACCACGAATAGGTATAAGGTGAAGTCCCACCTGATGGCATTGCAGTTGCTGTTCCATCACATAATCCATAGCAGGAAACATTGGTTTGTGATGTGGAAATTAGTAGTTGTACGGGTTGGGTGATGACGGCAGATGTACATGTAATACATCCATTTGCATCAGTAACGCATAAAGTATAATTACCAGCACATAAACCACTGATACTTGGTGTTGATTGACTACCAGGCAACCATTGGTAAGTATAAGGCGCAGTTCCTCCACTTACATTTCCTGTTGCAGAGCCATCACAGCAACCAAAACAACTTGCATTGGTAACGGTAACAGTATTAGAAACTGGAAACGGCTGTGTAATGGTCACAGTTGCATTTGCGGTTGCACTAATAGCGTCTGTAACAGTAACAGTATAATTGCCGACACAAAGCCCGGTAATGCTCTGTGTGGTTTCAGTTGTGCTCCACAAATAAGTATACGGAGAAATTCCACCATTTGCAGTTGCATAAGCAGTTCCATTGCACTGTCCATAACAAACAACAGGTGTACTGCTCACTGTCAAGTTTATTTGACCGTTTGCAATTCCGTAAACTGTAAATAATAATATGAGTAATTTGGTTTTCAACACGTAATTTTTTTTACATAAATCATTTAATCACCACAAATTTATTTGCCATTATGATCCTGTTTTCTGATACCACCCTGTAAAAATAAATCCCACTATACTGTTGAGTTAAATCAATTTCGCTTTTGCCGGAATTTATAAGCGAGAAATAAATTTTTTCTCCAAGCACATTGTAAATTTCTATTTTATATTTTGTCATTTGTAATTCATCATTCTTTATATTGAATTTTCCATTTGAGGGATTCGGATAAATAATAATATTATCCGCCTGTTGCAACTCATCTATACTTGATAACATACATATCCCGTTCACTTGAATAGGTGTATGTCTATCAGTAAGTGTGCTATCACCTAATTGACCACTGCTGTTATTTCCCCACGCCCACACTGTGCCGTCATTTTTTAACGCAAGAGAATATGTATCTCCACCAGCAAGTGCGACAATTCCTGTAAGACCGCTTACTTGAACAGGGACATTTCTATGAGCGGTTGTACCATCGCCTAACTGACCAAAATTATTATAACCCCACGCCCAGACAGTTCCGTCATTTTTAAGAGCAAGACAATGTGCTATTCCCGTAGCGATTTTAATAATGCCCGTAAGGAAACCAATATTTCCCGGACCATGTACCTGAACAGGAATCCAATATTCATTTCCCCATACCCCAACACCAATCGCCCCATAGAAGGTGTTATTACCGCAAGCCCATACTGTGCCGTCATTTTTCAGGATAACAGTATGTTCTAAACCCCCGGCAACAGATTTGATTCCGCCAGATGATGGAATGATCATTTGAACAGGTATATTGCTATCTGTATTTGTACCATCACCTAATTGACCCCTGCTATTCAACCCCCAAGCCCAAATAGTACTGTCATTTTTCAGAGCAAGAGAATGATAGTATCCTGATCCAACTGCGAAAATTCCGGTAAGATTATTCACTTGAACAGGAGTTATCTTTCCTGTATTCGTACCATCACCTAATTGACCGCTGTTATTCAATCCCCAAGCCCAAACGGTATTGTCATTTTTGAGGGCAATAGAATGTAACCCTCCTGCAACAGAAATAATGCCTGTGAGAAAACCTATATTCCCGAGTCCATGCACTTGTACCGGAGAAGTTCTGGTAATGGTAGTGTTATCGCCTAATTGTCCATTGTTATTCCATCCCCAAGCCCAAACAGTACTGTCATTTTTCAGAGCAAGAGAATGAGCTGCTCCACCGGCAACTGCAGTAATTTCTGTAAGGAACCCGATATTTCCTGTTCCGTGAACTTGAGCAGGAGTAGTTTGCGGTGTGCTTGTAGTTCCAATACCAATTTGACCCGTACCATTCTCTCCCCATGATATAAGAGTACTATCAGTACATATATAAAGAGCATGATAAGTTCCTGCCGAAATTACTTGGGCAAAAGAAAAAACATGCAATACATTGTTTGTAATTGCTACAAGAAATACATGGAAAAATAATTTGTTTTTTATTGTAAATTATTTTTGAATAACTAATTTATGTATTGTGCTTTCTCCATCAAGTATATTAGTGAGTCGAAGCAGATAAACGCCATCAGATAAATCAACATTAAATTTAGTAATATTATTATCAATTATCAATTTATCATTGAATGTTTTTTTACCTGCAACATCAGTAATAGTTATTTGCAAAGAACCGGAAGAAACATAAGGACTCATTACAAATATTTCACCGACAGTAGGATTTGGGTAGATAACATATTTTGAATAAACGACCTCATAACCTTTTTCGGAATTCTGTTGCATACGTGCCGATACAATCAGACAATTATCCTCGAACTCGCGATACATATTATAAACACTATTGAATAAAGCTCGTGCTTGGTAAACCACAGAACCATTTTCCGCAGGACAACTGTTAGAGAGATTAAATAATGAAGAAGAATCACTATTGCTGATAGAGCCGTTTGTTTTATGATTTATGTAAACACTGTAAAATGTTTTATAATTATTCTCGATTGTATTTGTAACTGCAAAAGTTGTAACCTTACTATTCGCTGAAGTAAAATCATTCTTTTTCAGGTCATTCTCAATTTGAGTAAATGTGCCTCGACTTGTATTTTGAGATGTTGCGAAGAAATTTTGTAAGATAACAGAACCGTTACGTAACGCACTATCTTCTTTAAGAGTACGGAATAAATTATTTTTAGTAATAAACCGAGACTCGTTCGGAAGAAATGTAAAGGATATGCTATCCTGAGCAATTCGTTCCGCAGCCTGAATAAGATCTGCACTCTCACAATTAGGGCAGTTTGGATTTGCTGCAATGTTAGGGTTGCCGCCAGGGCATGGGAAATGAACTGTGGCAGGAGATACAACATTAATAGCGGTAGGTACCATGTAATCATTTACTCCATAAGTACCACTTGTTCCATTATAACCCGTAGGACCACTCACACTTGTTGGATTATAAATTCCGCCAAACCTTACAAAAATTTTAGAGGAGGTGGGGTTAATAGAACCATCTGTAAATGTTTTATAGTTCGTACCTGCCGTCCAACTTCCTACCCATACATCATCCATGGCATTTGTACTATTTCCCTGCTGTCCTATAACGCCACCAGAAAGCAATACATAACCCTTGCCAAGATTGCTCATCGTATTGTCGAAGAAAGTAGTTCCCAATTGCCCTCCCATAAACTCAATACCTCTACCTATACCTACATTGGAAACATTATTACAACGGACAAGTTGATTAGAATTTTGGTCAGCCCAAATTCCCCTCCATTTGTCGTTACCACTGGAAGTACCTTGTATGTTGTTATTGAAAATAGTATTCAAAATTGTTTGGTTATTGGCATGCTTAATGCCATACTGGTCAGAATAAATGCTGAAGAAAGGTGGCTGTTGCCGTGTAGTGATTGAGTTGCCATTTGATCTCGCAATCTGCTTTTGCCAGTTTGCCATAGATATTCCTCGGAAAACATCGGTAAGAGTGTTTGCATTCACATCTATATTCGTGCCCGGAGAACCGGAAACACATGTTGTGCAGTATAATGAAATAACATCTGTTGCAGAAATGGCGGTTGAAACAAATCTGGTGTTATCAATTGGGCCAGGCAGTTGCGCCTGAATAGTATTGCTATTTATGCTTACTGGGCCTACATATTGAGACTGAGTAGGGGAGCTTCCAATTGCATCTGCAATAAACACAACACCATTCCTTATATTGGTAATCGTGTTACTAAGAACATCTATTTTATTGTAAGCATTTGATTTTACAAAAAATCCATAATCTCCTTTCGGATTAATAGTGGAGAAAGGTGCATATGTCTGAGTACTTCGCACATTCGCGCTGTTAATGTATGCCTCAAAACAATTATGTATTTCTATTGCTCTTCTGCAATCATAAAACTTATTTGTTCTTTGTCCGGATGAAGGCAATGCACGTGCCCGATAGCGGCCACCGAGAGTGTTTTCAGCGTAAATTCCTATGCCGCCTGTATTTCCAAACGGACCCGTAACGGCCATATATTGAAACGCACTATTGTATACGGTAAAATTTGCGTCTGCCGCTTTAATACCATAAACAACATTATCAAATAAGTTCAAATAACTATTACTAGTGCCGTCTCCAACTGCAATTTCAACAAAAAGCAAGGAAGTGCTTGTTGGACCAAGATTGGAAAGTTTAATACCTTCCATAGCCGGCTGTCCTGAGAAAGGAGTCTTTAGAGTAGCCGCAGTAAAATTAGTTGCACTATAATGCTCCTGTAATGTGTTTGGGACAAGTAGATTTTTAAATGCACTTGTTCCTGACCAAACATAAGGCCATGTAGGAACTGGATTAAGTACGTTGCGACAAGTGAATACAGCATCGCGAATTGAAAAAAGCATCGGGGTGACAAGATTTGGAGGCGAATAATTGCTTATCTGAATTCCCGTTCGGTTTTTATTAAATATAGATCCATTAATATCAATAATATTATTGCCAGTGAAAATCGAAGAGTTATTCAGACTCACTGCAACAATAGCATCTTCAATCAAAGAATTACTATTTATAACAAGTCTCGCGCCCGCAGGTGATATTACAATTCCCTGCCACATATTAGGACATCCGTACAAATGAGAACCACGTATTTCAAGTTTGCAATTAGGATTAATTGTAATCGTAACATTTGGAGCAATAATAAACTCCGAGCCAGCAAATATAACATTGGTGCCAGTAATAGTTGTATTACTGTTTATGCAATAACTACCACCAGCAGGCGGGGATGAAGAAATGGTTGGTCCTAATGGAGTGCAGGTTGTAGGACAGCAATTGGTTACAGTTACGCTTGTTGTTGTTGTATTGCTGCATCCGTTTGCATCGGTAAAACTATAGGTGACAACATAAGTTCCCGGTGTACTTGCTCCAAGATTAATTACTCCTGTAGAAGTGTTAATGCTCAATCCGGGTGGCGAAGAACTATACGTTCCACCTCCTTGACCGGTTTGTGTTACGTTTGCTGTTCCTGTTGCACAAAAAGTTGGACTTGAATATGAAATGGTAGCAGTTGGTAAGGCATATATTGTTACACTCGTTGTGGTTGTGTTGCTGCATCCATTTGCATCGGTAAAGATATAGGTTACAACATAAGTTCCGGGTTGGCTGAGTGCAAGATCAATTGCTCCTGTAGAAGGGGTAATACTTAATCCAACTGGCGAAGAACTATAAGTTCCGCCTCCTTGGCCAGTTTGTGTTACGTTTGCTGTTCCTGTTGCACAAAAGGGCGAGCCCGCGTATGAAATGGTTGCGGTTGGTAAAGCATTGACTGTAATAATAGTATTAGATGAGTTAGTACAGCCAGTTGCAGGATCGGTGATAGTAAGTGCAAGTGTCGCAGGGGAATTTGTCCAAGTGACATTGAACGTTTGATTTGTCCCGCTTGTTGGAGTTCCATTAGTTGCCGTCCAATTCCATAAATAACCGGATGGACCAAAGTAACTTAGAGGTCCTGTATTAATGCAGACAGGATTAGGACCAGTAATTACCGGAGGAGGAGGTATAACAATATTCACCGTATGCATTACCACGGGTCTACCATCAATTGATAAAGAAACATTGTAACTGCCCGGTCCCGCGTAAGTATGACAAGGATATTCAAAATTGCCTGTTGTAGTACCATTATTCGTACCTGCGGGTATAGTACCGTTTATACCTGTAATACTATATCCATCGCCAAAGTTCCAAGTAAAATTAGTACCGCATCCCATATTAACAAAACACGCTTCTCCACAATTGCGAATGCAGAATGAGAAATCATCTGGTATTGGGTTATTAGAAGCAATTATATCGTTGGGGAGATTAAGCCTGCAAAATTGGCTTGACAATAAATAAACCCCGTTATAATTATATCCGCAGTCATTGGATACAGAAGAAATATTAATAATGTTAGGAAAGTTGATTACTGCTAAAGCATGAGACGGATTAAATGAATTACCCTGTCTGGCTATATATATTTTATTATCGGGTCCTAATTGAAATGCACCAATCCCCGGTATAGGTGGATTAGTATTTGGAGGTAAAAATGCAAAGTTAATAACTGGTGGTTGCTGGCAAATACTAATATTAGAAAAATCAAATTGCCTTATTGTTGCACCTATTCCTGCATAAAATATTTTAGAATTTGGACTAAAGCACCCCCCATAGCCACTAATATTATTTAAAGTTGTGAGATATTCAAAAGTGCCATTTCCACAATCAAAATAATACACATAACCATTGCCACTCAAATCTCCAAAAACAACAAACTTTCTATCTGGTGAAACGACAATGAAACCTATCCAATTATTACCGGGAGGATTGGTGATTGAAGTAGGTATAAATGGTCCAGAATTGCTTAATACTGGTTGACCACCAATACCAGCACTTGTAATTAAGTAAGCAGCAATTTTGTCATTAACTGTTGCTAACGGACCTGGATTCTGTAGTCCCGGTTGGTTATTGTTTACAGGTTTAACAATCACCCAATAATCTTGCCCGTTGCAATGTGGTATTGCTAATATTGGCTCTGTTGTCGCATAATTTTGTGTAGGAAAAACAGGAGTAGTACTTATTACATCACCAAGTCCTCCATTTAAAGTCATATCTACTTCGTATAAACTAACTCCGTTACCAATATTTGAGACATTTGGTTTATCTGAAGTAGGTAAAATGTAATATCTATTTACAAAAGAAGGTCTTGGAATAATTACAACTCCTTGTGCATTACTTGGGTCGCTTCCAGAATTTGGAGAACCATTTAATGTGTAGTTTCCATTTGGTGTTGGAAAGTGAGTGGCATCCCAAACTGCTTGTCCGTTTGAGTAAAAACGAATATTTCCAGAATTGTCACTAATATTTGCACTTGCCTCGGATGTAAATATTCCTGTCATAGGTTCAAATATAGGTTGAGGAATTCCACTTGTAAAAGAAACTCGACAGAAATTACCAAAATACCAATCAGCATAGGGTCCTGAAATTGGATTACAATTTGTAACAAAAACTTGTATTGTAGAAGAAAGAGTATTACCACTTGCATCTGCTACAGTAAGAGTAGTGTTGTATACACCCGGTGTGGTATATTGAATTCCAGTTGGATTCTGAAAAATAGAAGTAGATGGTGATCCGCCTTGAAAAGTCCAACTATAGCTTGTGGCACCAGGAGCAGTAAGATAACCATATGTACTTGGAGGAAAGGTGCAAAACTGCGTAGAACCATTTGGCTGGTTTGTAACAAATGTGGGATTGAGTCCACTAGGCAAACATAATACACCTGTAATAAGTAAATTTTGATATGAAACCAAATTAGGTCTAAAGGTCTGAATTGCTGCTCTCATTCTAACAGCTTGATCATAGGTATATGTATTTTTACAACCACCAATATCAAAGGCGTAGTCCATATAATTTTCAATCTGGTCGGGTAGATCTGGACTTTCAAAACAAGAATTATTTGGAGAGCAATTATTCTGATTTGGTGCTATTACAGGAGGCGTATCACAACATTCATCGCCTCCGCCAAGTGCATTACATGGTATACCATTGGTTACTTCATTGCAAGCAAACTGAAAAGTGTGCCAGAGAAAAAGATAATGACCAACTTCATGAACTAAAACCAAACCCGCATTGTAAAGAGGATGAGTGGATGGATTTCCAAAAGCATCGTCTCGCATTACAACTCCATCCAGATACTGACCATTGGACGGACCTTGCATTAACGGATATGGTGAGTATCCTAATACATTATTATAATAAGGGCTTGACGCTAAACTTATGCTATTTACCACCCAAATGTTGAGATAATTACCGGGATTAAAATTAACAACATTAGTTAAAGCTTGTTGACTGTTAGCACCGGTAGGATCCATGTTGTGATTACCGGCAACAGTATTAGCTACTGCCGTTGTGCATCGTGTAATACCAGCAGTGCCTGTATAAAATAGGTTTGGATTGAAAGCAGAAATATTATTCCACGCTGTTCCATTAGGTAAATTTTGTGCTAAACAAAATTGAACCTGCACATCATTTGCAGCGGGATTTGTTGATGCTAATTGATTGGCAAAAGCATCATTTAATCTTGTAATCTGCTGCAATATCTGAGCATCAGTAATATTGTTTGCTACACCACCAACTAAATGAACTACCACAGGGATTATGTATGAATTTGGAAAGGTAACTGATTGTACTGATTGTTTGGGATTTTGCTGATTAAAATTACTTATCTGATTAAAAAGTGTTACTCTTACTGAATCAAAATTCGCTTTTGCAGTGCTATCGCTGCTATTGAGCATTCGTAGATAATCAGCACCACATTCTTCAATCAGAATAGTAATACTCACAATATCATTTGATGTACAGCCATTGGCATCGGTAACATTTAAAGTATACGTTGTGCTTACAGAAGGATTTGCCATTGGATTTGCAATGGTAGAACTGCTTAATCCCATTGCTGGCGACCAACTGTAAGTAAGACCAGCAACAGGAGTATTTCCAATTTGAATACTTTGCCCAACAAAAATTGTTGTATCATTTCCCGCATCAGCAGTTGGAGCGAGTAAAAGTTGTGTGTTGGGTGTTATTCCCAGCGTATCCTTTATATTAATAAGACAAACACTGTCACTGCTCATGAGCCGTGTTCCTGAAGCGTAAATATCGTTAAAGCAGCAAATCGTCCCATCGGCAAGAATGTTTCCGCAAATAGTTGCGCTGTCTTTCACAGCAACCGATGAATCAACATTAAAGAAAACATTTTCTGATTTCACTCCACCGCTTAATACCAATTGCGTGTTCACATCAAACGTCAGTTTGCCGCTTACATTGAAAATAAAAATCGAAGTGCTGTCACCCGTTAAGGTGATGGTTCCATCTAATAAGAGGGAGGAACTGAAATTACGCACACCCGATGTAAGCGTAGTGTTGCTCAAAGTAGTAGCGTTGATAGTTTGCGCGGGTTGAGCGGAAGCAAGGCGGCTGCGCACTGCCGTTAAACTATCCATCGCCCTCTGAGTAACACACACGCTTCCTTGCAGCGTAGTGTCTTTTGCTATTACCGTGCTGTCCACCGTTCCGATTGCTCCAACGCTTCCTTCAACAGTGGTGGTTTGTTTTGAAGTTACTGATGTACCCGAAAGAATGCTGAAAGAATTCAGCGGCTCGGAAAGAGTTGCAGTTTGCGCCAGAATAAAATTTTGTGAGAAGGCGGTTGCGATTGCGAGGGCAAGAAGTTTTTTCATGTTCAAAAATCTTGTGTCCTGGCGTTTAAAATCAGAACAGGTTAAACATTTTGGTTTCTTCTTTCTCCGCCCGCTAAAGAGAGGGGAAAGAAACCGTTAATTAAAATTTAAACTCATATAAATGTAAAATTGATTTAGGATATTTGACAGGACAGATGCAGTGTTGTTTTTTAAAAATGATTCCATTAAATATTTGGTAAAGGACAATACGAAAAATGACAACTCAAAATATTTTTCAATATATTTATGAACTTTTAGACGAATGAATGTTTTTTACAGATGAACTTAAAGAAAACAACGACCAAATGTGGAAAAATTTCGACAGAGTATCCGGCACCACAAAGTTTGTAGTCGGAACAATTACAAAAGATAAAAGAACAAATAGAAAACTTATTTTTCTGCTTTTTCCCTCAACCCGCTAATCCTTTTCTGAATTGATTTCAAAGAAGCAGTTTTCAGATATTCTACTAATTTTTTATCTCCTGTTTTTTTTGCAAGTTCAATCGCTTCATCTCTCAAGGGCTTTTTATTTTTTACTGTTACAGGAACTTTTTTAAATTTATCTTCCTCTTCTTTCTTATACTCCTTTATCTTAAGCAGTGAGATAAACTCGTTCGATTCGAGAACAGATGTTGATGCAAATCTTCCATTACTTTTGTAGGCAGAAAAAACTATTTCCAAAATCCAATCCGATTTTGACTTGATTGCTTTGACATTTTTTATTTCAATTCTTCCGCCTTGCGTATTCACAAATGAATCGCCTTTCTCGTAGGAAATAGATTCAATCACTTCATATTCTCCTCCGAATTTTGACTGAAAATATTCTTTCATCTCATCTGCTTTCTCGGAAGCAAGCGGTTTGGAATAAATCGTTCCTCTGCCATCATTTTCAATTTTTATCACAGCGTAAATTTTATCCTTCGTTTCATTGTTGTCCTTGATAATTGCAAGCACACCCAAAAATCCCGAAATCAAATCCTTGAAAAATTCTTTCCATCTCCATATGTCATCCGAATGCGGTTTAGATTTTAATTCCTCCATCCGCTTGCTCACTTCTTCCAATAATTCTCTTGAAGCAGTTGAGTGACGCTTAAGACCTGCTTCGATGGATGGGGAATAACCCAAATGCTTATCGTATTTCTCATGAAGCATCTCACCGAGTTCTTCGTGGATGTGCGCCAGTGTTCCTACGTTGCCCCAGTTCGCTTTGTCATCGTTGGCAAAATAATCAATCACCTTTTCCAGTTTCACAATGTTCTGCTTGATATCATCATATGGATTCTCTTTGCTTTTTATTTTTTCAGATTCTTCTTTCCATTTGTGAGTCGCCTCATCAAGCAGCAGCAGGATGCCAATCATATCATCCGCAAAACGCTGTGCGCGTTTGTACAGCCCGACTTCCATCTTCATCGCTTCGATGAAGATTCCGTTGAACTGCTCATCGGTAAATTTTTTTCCGATGTTTTCTTCATGCAGGCGTTTCAAATCAGCGAGTTCATCGGAATAATCTGTAGGTTCGTTTTTCATAGTCGTTTAGTTTTATTAAGGACAACAGTAACACACATAGTTGGAACACGCAAGGGAAAGATTAACTCTCATTTTCCTGCCATTCGTAAATGAAGATTTTATCGGGACCTGCAATTTTTCGGAGTGCTTTTTCTGTCCCTTGCAGTTTTACTTTAAAGTAGGATGCTCCGTGCGTGAGATTATCTGAATCGTTGTAATCAAATTTCACGTCCTTGACTTTTACTTCCCATTTTTCTTCTTTGATTAAATCATTCAGCATTTTAGTGACTGCTTCATTTGCTTTATCTGGATGCTTGTGAAGAATTTCATTGATGCCGGTAAGGTCTTCTTCTTTTGGGATGATTTCCATTGCGAGTTCTTCGAGAGGAATCGGGAACTCTGTTTCTATTTCAATTTCTTTTTCAGGATTTTTCTTTCCATCCAATGTTCCGTTTAATTCCGATTCCTTTTCAGAAATTTCTTCTTTGGAAACATTCTCATCAAAAATATTTATCTCTCCTCCCTGATTGAACCTTCCGAACTGGACGGCTTTCCCTTTCTCAGGAACTTCGATCACCGCGTCCACATCGTGCTGGAATTCGTTTCTCCCCCTGAATACTCCCATCTTGGTGGTTTGGAAAACATAGATGAAGCATTTGCCGGGGTTGTTTGCTTTTAACCGTTCAAGGTCTTTTGGAAAAAGTCCCAGTTTGTTTACACTGTCAAGGAAAATAAAATCATATTCGGATAAATCCTTTGGCAAATGGTCGCTCACAAACAGGTTCACGTGCGCCACATTTTTATCGTTAAGTTTTTTCTGAAGCGTAGCATCTAACTTTTCCTCCCTTGCCACATACAAAACTTTTCCGTGATTGCGGGCAAGGTATCCTGCCATGTCAATCGCCAGATAGGATTTTCCCAGCTTGGGTTTTCCGAATATCATGGCTGTAAATCCCCGGCAGGGATCACCGATCAACGCCAGCCACTTACCTTCAAACCCTATGCTGTCAAATTTCATATCGGCAAAGTCGGTGCTGCACATCAGTTTTTTTTCTGTGGCTGGATAATCAATTCCTCTGAGGTCAATTGAGTTTAGTTTTTCGGGAAGCGGTGCCGGGAAAATAGATTTATCATACTCGGATGCTTTGCTGATGGCTTTCTTCAGCCGTTTTTCTGTATCGCCTTTGAGTTGAATCAGCACCACATCGAGTTTCATCGTATTGTAGATGCTCAAAAGGCGTTTCTGTAAATAAGTAATATCCTTTGCGAAGGGAGAATTCTTGCGGATTCTTTTGCTGAGAATTTTCTCCTGAAGTTCTTCGATGAACTCCAGCAGTTTTGCTTTTTTAATAAGCTGCCCTTTCATACGAAGCATGTCACGGAAGAAATGTGTTTCTGCCGGGTAATGGTTTTTCTTTTTCGGTATTCCGTCCAATCCTTTCATGCCCTTGCTACCGCGATGAGATATGAACTCTCCCAGTTTCTTAAATACAAGTTCAATCATATTCTTCATTTCTTTTTCCCTGTCATAAATGCTCCAGTCCTTTCCGTGAGAAGTTTTGGTCATTATGACAAGATGCGCCTTCTTGATTTCTTCGGGCAGGTTTTCAAAGCCGATGCGCTTTATGTGGTCGAAGTAGTTTTTCTTGGTAATCATGCAGCAAATTTTAATCGGGTTAGTTTTTCAGAAAGTTCTTTGACAATTGATTGAGGATTGTAATTGTAAACCAGCATTTCTGTTTTCTTTTTCTTGGTGAGTTTGGTAACCGCCACAGATTTTTTAATGCTTTGCATTTTCCATTTGTATTTTCGGATGTATGTGGTCAAAATCTTAGAAGGATAACTGCTCAAAAGAAATTTTCCTTTTATTGTTTTCAGTTTATCCAGCAAACGGATGTAATCTTCTTCCCTGTATCCTTCGTAATGACCTTGGTCGGAATTAAAATAAGGCGGGTCCACATAGAAGAAGGTATCCTTTGTATCACACCTGTCAATTACTTTGATGGCATCGTTATGTTCAATCTGCACCGCCTGCAAACGCCTTGCATATTCTTTGGAAAAGTTTTTTCGTTTTCGTGCAAGAGAAACTTCCTTTGCATTTGTTTTTCCGAATCCCCATGATGTCACCATCCCTGCAAAACCCTGATTCGTGAGCGTCCAGAACGCCCATCCGCGTTTCACATCGGAGAACATATCGGGATGCTCATACACCACACGCGCATTTTTAAATAACTCACGGCTATGAAGCGTGGAACGGATTTCTTTTTCAAGCGCAGGAAATTTTGTCTGCACCACTTTGTAAAAATTTATCACCTCTCCGTTCTTGTCGTTAATCACTTCCGTTTCTGATTTCAGTTTGGCAAAGAATAAGGCACCGCCTCCAAAGAAAGGTTCACAGTATAATTGATGCGGAGGAATTAATGACAAAAGGATTTTCACCATCGTCTGTTTTCCTCCGTAATAGGTGATAGGTGTTTTCATACAGAAGCCCATCCTAAATCCTTCTCTTCTTCGGACCTGCGGTCGCAAGCTGCGCTTGTGCTCAGGATAAACTCGGGAAGGACTTATTATGCAGCAGTTTTAAACTTCAATTGTTTCAGTTCGCTTACCAGCGATTTTATTTCATTGCTTTTTCCTCTGATTGCATCGGAAATATTCCTCTCAGCAATTTTGCAGTAAGATTTTTTTCCTTCTATGCCGATGAATTTTCTTCCGAGTTCTATCGCTCTCACCCCGGTCGTTCCCGTTCCGCAAAAGGGATCCAGCACGATTCCTCCTTTGGGGCATCCCGCAAGAATGGGTTTTGTAATCAGTTCTCCGTTAAAGGCAGCGTAATGTTTTTCATGATTCGGCTTGGTGGAAATGCTCCAATAGTCCGTCACGTCTCCCGGATTCTTACCCAGCGGGTTCAGTTTTATCTTTTTTCTTTTTCCTCCTCCTTTGATTCCTTTTCCGAAAGCTCCCTTTGGATTTTTCGGATCTCCTCCATAAGCCGTCATGTCGTAATTAACCCGCTCAATGGAAGATGCTTTGTACGGAGCGCGGATAGCATCGAGGTCAAAATAATAGTTCTTGTTTTTTACGAGTAGGAAAATATGCTCGTACTTTTTTGAAAAGCGGTCTCGCACGCTTTCGGGAAGAGAATTTGGTTTTGCCCATATAATATCGTTGCGGACAATCCACCCGCGCTTGGAGCATCCGATGGCGAAGCGATGAGGAATTAACGTGAGAGATTTATGCAGGAGTTTATTTTCTTTATGGTTGTTTGCTTTCTTCGGAGCGGCTACCGCTTTTCTCATTTTATTTTTCTTCGCTTCTTCCAAATCCTGACCGCTTCC
>Ga0247727_10009189_pt1 | contig 18033 bp, 20 predicted proteins | sample WisWelCaveWW1625_FD_202498 | JGI IMG/M metagenome (GOLD analysis project Ga0247727, IMG submission 202498) | Biofilm microbial communities from Wishing Well Cave, Virginia, United States - WW16-25 | ecosystem: Environmental > Aquatic > Deep subsurface > Groundwater > Cave microbial mat | place...
GCATGGCGCTGCGGTAGGGGCGGTCGTTCGTCATGGCGTCGAACGAGTCGGCGAGCGCGAAGATCCTCGCGGTGAGCGGGATCTCCGGTCCTTCGAGCCCGTCCGGGTAGCCGGCGCCGTCCCAGCGCTCGTGGTGGCTCCTGACGATCTCCATCGCGCCGGCGAGGAATCGGATCGGCTCGATGATGCGGGCGCCGATCGCCGGGTGCTCCCGCATGAGGGTCCATTCGTCCTCGTCCAGTGGTCCGGGCTTGCGGAGCACGTGCTCCGGTACGCCGACCTTGCCGATGTCGTGCAGGAAGAACCCGTACGCCACTTCGGGTCGATCGGCCAGCTCGGGATCGATCCTCCGGGCGAGCGCCAGACCGTATCGCTGGGTCCGATCGAGATGTCCGGCCGTCGTCCGGTCTTTCTCTTCGATCACCTGCGCCAGGGCCCGAATCGTGGCCACGTAGGTCTCCTCGAGCGAGGCGACCGCCAGGTGAAGCTCGTGGGATCGTGCTCGCTCGGCGGCGTAGAGCGCCCCGACCTCGCGGGCGAACACGGTGAGTTGGGCCTCGAGGGCGGGGCGGTCCGGGCCCGGGGGCTCCGGCCGCGATACGGGCGCGAAGACGAGATGCGGCATCGGTCGTGGTTCGTTCGAGGGATGCACCGTGACAGGTCGGGGGGTCGGCCACCATCCCGCGTGAGCCTGATTCCACATCGGGGGACCCGGGGTCCCCCGGTCGGCGGATGCCCCTGGACCGAAGGGCTCTAGGTAAGAGCGAGCGTCGGGTCGTCCTTGTAACGTCGTTTGAGCTCGTCGAGCACCCGATCGAGGGTCTCGATGACCTCACGCCGGGACGCTGAGACGGTCCGCTCCTGCTCGGCGAAGGTCTCGACCGCGGCCCCCAGGGCCGCGTCGTCCAGTGATGACGGATCCGAAACGCCGGCGTCGGCGACGAGCCGCTCGACCCGCCGGCGCGCCAGCAACAGCTCCTCCTCGGGTACACCGACACGGACGGCCTCGCCGCGCGCCTCGCCAACCTCCTCCGACCCGAGGATCTCTGGCAACCGATCCACCACGGGGGTTCCCTCCCCGTCGGCGTGGCGGGCCTCGCGATCGGCTCGCAGGATCTCGAGCCTGCCCTGGACGAGCCGACGGAGAAGCGAAAGGTACTCACGCTCGGCCATACACTCGTCCCGTCGGCCGCGCAGCTCGTCGAGGGGAAGGGAGTCGAGGCCCTGTACGAACGCGGGGGCGAGGATGCGGTCGATGCGGCGCTTGCCTTCGGTCACGGCCACCGATGCTACAAGCGGTTCAGCAGACCGCGAGGAGCATCGAGTACGGGTTGACGGCCGCGCCGCCTCCCGGGTGGTACTCGAAGTGCAGGTGGTACACGGTCGTGCCCGTATTGCCGACGTACCCGATCACGTCGCCGGCCGAGACGTGCGCTCCCTCGCCGGAGGCGCCGTAGGAGTCGAGGTGCGTGTAGAAGGTCCAGTCGGCTGACCCGTCGTGGTAGACCACGGCACCGAGGCCGCCGATCGAGCTCGAGGTGCGATGCACGGTGCCCGAACGCACGGCGACCACGGGGGTGCCACGGGAGGCGATCATGTCGATCCCCTCGTGACTCCGCCCACCTGGGCGGGGGTCGCCGAACGAGTCGGTGAACGCGTTCGGCCCGGCCACCGGGCAGACCTGGATGGGGCCGGTCCCGACCGGCCCTGGGTCGGGCTGGGGACCGGGGCCGCCCTCTCCTCCGGTCCGGGCGGCCTGTTGGGCGGCCAGCTTTCGCTGCAGGTCGGCTTCGAGCGCCTCGAGGTCCGAGATCCTGGCTTCGAGCGCGCTCTTCTGCCCTTCGAGCTCCGCGACCACCACGGCCTGGTCGCCGATCGCGCGCTCCAGGTCCGCCCGGTCGCGTCGGAGCAGCTCGGTCTGGACGGCCACACGGGTGGCGAGATCCAGATCGCCCTGGGCCACGCTCGAGGCGAACTCCCACCGGTCCGCAGCCTCTGTGATCGAGTCGGAGGTGAGCAGGACGGCGATGGTCGGGCTCCCACCCGACATGAACATCTCCCTGGCACGTCGGCCCAGCTGCTCGTTCGCTTCCGCGAGCGTCTCCTCGAGCAGGGCGATCTCCCTTCGGGCGCGCGCCTCCGCGTCCTCAGCCTGGGCAAGCTTGGCCTCGGACCGCTGCCACGCGGCTGCGAGCTGGAGGAGCTCGGACTCGGCTTGCTCGAGCCGGTCGCGGGCGTCCTGAAGCTCGCTCTGCGTGTCGGCCTGGGCGGGCAGCGTGACGCTGGCGGCTAGGAGCACCGCGAGCGCGATGATCGCACGGAGGAAAACCTTGGGCTTCTTCAGGGGACCGGTCCTCGTGGGTACCGAAAGGATGGTCGAGGCTACCAGCCACCCCCTCGGGAACTCAACCCGTCCCCTGCTGCGGATCCTGGCCGCTTTCGCCCATCCGGTCGATCCGCTCGCGCAGGGCCGCGAGGTCCTCGAGCTGCAGCAGATCCTTCCTCCGGCCGGCGGCACGCTTCATCCGCATCAGGTCGTCGAGCGAGCACACCCGGACCCTCAGCCCGTGAGCGATCTCGAAGACGGTTGCTCCTTGATCGAGGTCGGGGAACCCCATGGTTCCCGACGGGGTGCCGAGGATGTCGAGGTCGCCAAACCCCGTGTGAAAGGTGAAGGTGTCGCCGAGAGCAAGCGTCCGAGCGTCCAGGACGAAGGGCAAGTCATCGAGGAGGTTCGGACTTCGAAGTCGAGCTCCGAGCGATCGCAGGGCGTCGGCGAGTCGCTCGAGATTCGCCTGCTCCCGCGAGTAGCAGATGTCGAGGTCGTCGGTGAGGAGAGCCGCACCCCTAAGCCCCGCAGCCACTCCACCGATGACGATGAAGTTGACGCCCGCATCGAGGAGGACCCGGAGCATCTCGTCCGCGGCGAAGGGCGGCTCTCTCACGATGCGAGCTCCCGGGCGTTCTTCACGTGCTGGAGCCATCGACCTCCCGCGGAGATCCGTTCCATCCGGCTCGACGGGTCGAGGTGCAGGTTCTGGTCGATCAGCGTGATATCGATGCCCACGCCCTCGCGATCGATCGCGACGAGCTGCATCCCACAGGCTTCGATCAGCGGCCGCAGCGTGTCGAACGTGGGCGAGGTCAGCCCACGTTCGACACGTGAGATCGTCGGCTGGGGGATGGCGGCGCACCTGGAGAGCTCGCGTTGTGAGAGGCCGGCGCGCCGCCGTGCCATCTCGAGGAGGGCAGCAGCGTCCACGCGCCAGATGATAGCATCTTCACATCACTACTGATACCTTTACGTATCAGTCCTGCATCGCAGCGATCAGGATGTCCGCGACCTCGGGACGCGAGAACTCCTGCGGCGGACGCTCGCCAGCCCGGAGCATCTCCCGAACCTTCGTTCCCGAAAGGGAGATCCTGTCGTCCTCGCCGTGCGGGCAGGTCTTCGGCGAGGCCATCCCCTCGCACCGCTCGCACCAGAACGAGTGCTCGAACTTGAGCGGTGTGATTCCGAGCTCGTCGGGTTCGAACGACTCGAACAGCTCTTGGGCCTCGTAGGTGCCGTAGTACGAGCCGACGCCCGCGTGGTCCCGACCCACGATGAAGTGGGTGCATCCGTAGTTCTTCCTGCAGATCGCGTGCCAGATGGCTTCACGAGGACCCGCGTAGCGCATCGCGGCTGGGAACACGGTCACCATCGCTCTGTCCTTCGGGTAGTAGCCCTCGAACAGCGCCTCGTAGCAGCGCATCCGGACGTCGGGCGGCACGTCGTCAGACTTGGTGGCACCCACCAGCGGGTGAACCAGGAGACCGTCCACGATCTCCAGGGCGCATTTCTGGATGTACTCGTGCGCGCGGTGGATCGGGTTCCGGGTCTGGAAGCCGACGACCGTTCGCCACCCGCGCTCCGCGAACGCCGCACGGGTCTGGGCGGGGGTCAGGCGGTACTCGAGGAAGTCCTCGTGCTCGGGCAGGCGGATCATCTCGACCGCCCCGGCAACGCACAGGTCGCCGGCGTCGTAGACCGCCCTCACACCGGGATGCTCGGCATCGTCCGTCCCGTAGACCCTCGAGGCCTCCGCGGCCTTGTCCCTGGCGAAGACGCCCGAGACGCGAAGGACCGCGAGCGGATCATCGCCGTGGGCCGCCACCAGCGCGATCGAGTCGGCGCCCCCGATCCGATGCCGGTCATCCTCGTCGAGCGAGAGGACGACGGGGATCGCCCAGGCGAGCCCGTTCGCGAGGTGCATCGTGTCCAAGACGCTCTGGTAGTCGCGTTCGCCTTGGAACCCGGTGAGTGGCGAGAGCGCGCCGATCGCGAGGAGCTCCAGATCGGAAAGCTCGCGCCCACCGACCACGAGCTTGGGCAAGTTGGCGGCTTCGCCTGACAGGGCGGCAGCGTCGCCCATCAGGTCGACGAGCTCGCCGCCGTGAGGCGCGATCGGGTCCGTGTCGGGCATGCATGGGTCCTTCCGGTTGGGGGATCCGCGCCCCGAAGGGCGCCCGAGCAGGATACGAGACGAGTCGCTCGGGCTGAGGCCCCACCGCCCACCGGTAGAATCCCCCCACTTCTCTCCGCGAGGATCAGCGAACGTGCAGACACAGCTTCCCGATGACCAAGTCGACTCCTTGAATGCGGGGTTCGAGTCGGCCACCCCCGCCGACATCGTTGGATGGGCCCTGGATGAGTCGGGTCTCGAGCAGATAGCGATCGCGTCCGCGTTCCAGGCGGAGGGGACCTGCGTGATCCACATGGCAACGCGGCTCCGCCCGGACGTCCCCGTCTTGTTCCTCGAGACCGGCTACCAGTTCGCCGAGACGCTCGCGTTCAAGCAGAAGCTCACTGATGCCCTGAAGCTGAACATCGTCGAGCTGGTCGGCGAGTACTCGGTTGAGCGCCAGGCCGCCGAGTTCGGACCGCGCCTCTACGAGCGCGATCCGGGGGCCTGTTGCGACCTCAACAAGGTCCGGCCGATGGTCGAGGCGCTCCGGGAGCTGGACGGTTGGATCACAGCGCTTCGCCGCGACTCCTCGCCCACGAGGACCGACGTGCCGATCGTCGAACGCTACGAGCTGGAGGCCGACCATTGGATCGTGAAGGTGAATCCCGTGGCCAACTGGTCACGGCCCGACGTGTGGCGCTACCTGAAGGAGCATGACCTGCCCCACAACCCTCTCTACGACCTGGGGTACTCCTCGATCGGGTGCGCGCCGTGCACCAGGATGCGGTTGCTTGGGGAACCGGAGCGCGCGGGCCGCTGGGCCGCCACGCCCAGATGGGAATGCGGGATCCACACCGGCGAAGCCGCGAGGCCGACCTGAGCGAAGGGCGTTACGCGACGACCCAGAGTGCCTCGGGGGCCAATCGCACTTCGAGACGCGTGAGGTCCCCCATCGAGTCACCGTCCACCTGGACTGGGAACGGTTCCTGGGCGGTCACCAGCACCTGCGACGCGTCGTGGGTGTACTCGATGCCGCGCCCGTGCACGTGGCGGGCCGAGCCGAACACCTGCAGCGCAACGCGAGGCACGCTCCGCCGCTTGAGCTTGCGGACCGTCAGCACGTCGAGGCCCTCGTCGAGAGACGCTTCGGGCGTCATCCGCACACCGACGCCCTTGTAGTACGTGTACGGGTCGGTGCGACCGACCATGACCGAGAGTGCCAGGATGGGGTCTCCGCCGTCCACGCTCACAGCGAGATCGGGTCGCTTGCCCGCGTAGCCCACCACCAGCTCCCAGGCCACCGCGCGGAACACGGCTCGGTCGAACTTCGCCTTCGTCTCGGGGAACTTCCGTTCGAGGCGCTGCATCGCGGCGGCGTCCACGCCGGCGCCGCAGTTGACAGCGAAGTACCGCCCATCGGCCCGACCGAGGTTGAGCTTGAAGGCGTCGTCGTCCAGCGCCTTGCCGATGAGGACCCCTGTGGCTTCGACCGGATCGACGGGGAGACTCAAGGCGCGTACGAGGACGTTCGTGGCACCGCCCGGGAGCACCCCGAGCGCAACCTCCGTGCCGGCCAGGGCGTTCACCGCCTCGTTGATCGTGCCGTCCCCGCTGAAGACCACGACCAGGTCGATCCCGTCCGCGACGGCCTGCGCGGCGAGCTCGCTGGCGTGACCGCGCTCCTTGGTCTCGGAAACCTCCAATCGGAAATCAGCAGACAGCGCCTTCTCGATAACCGCCAGCGTGGGTTTGGAGACGGTTCGAGCGACCGGGTTGACGATCAGGAGAACGCGATGGAATCGGATAGACATCGAAGGAGTATGACAGCGGACTGACTAGAGCGCGACCCGATCGATCAACCCCGGCGATGCGGCGGTTGGGTCCCGGCATTCAGCCGGTCCCGAAGCCGGTGCAGCTCGGGGAGGGCCACGAGATCGGGATCCCTCGCGAGCACCTCCTTCGATTCGATCACGTCGTCCAGGTCCGCTACCAGGATGGTCAGCCCGAACGCTTCGAGGCGGTGCGCTCGCTTGGCGAGCTGCTCGTATCGTGCGAGCTGGCCGCGGTGCGCGGTCGGGGTCCCGATGATCACGTCAAGATCGCCGAAGCGGGTCCGCCAAGTAGAAACCTCGAACCGACGGAGACGATCGGCGTCGATCGGGAAGTCCACGGGTACCGAGGTCCCGCGCTGGTGCAGCTTCGCCCCCGCGGCCCGAAGCGCGCCGGCGAGCCGCTCGAGGTTGGCCGTCGACCATTTCGGCACGATGTCGATGTCGTAGGTGACCCGTGCGGAACCGTGAACGGTTGCCGCGAGCCCGCCAACCACCACATAGCGAACGGTGTGGGTGTCCAGCAACCTGAAGAGCGCATCGGTCTTCAATGATGGAGCGCCTGCGTCACCCATCCCGGAGCGTGCTGGTCAGCTCGACATGGGCCTGGTTCGCGAGCAGGCGCTCCTCCACGGTGCGATCAAGAGCCGTGAGCTCGGTGGCCTCCCGCTGATCATCCGGTTCTGCCAGCCCGAGCCTGAGGTCTGAGCCGCAGGCTTTGGCGATCCGGTGCAGCGTGGCGAGATCGGGCATGGACCGGGCCCGCTCGTAGCGCGCGATCGCAGGCTGCGACGTACCAGCGCGTTCGGCGAGCGCGGCCTGGGAGATGCCGGCACGTCTGCGTGCCTCACGGATCAGCGCCCAAACCGGCCACCTCGTGGCGTCACTACTCACGGTTGGAGTATACCTGGACAGGTATCAGTCACGCTGTGGCGCTCCACCGGAGACCGGGGGGAGGAGGGCGACCTGGTCGCCTTCGGCGACCGGGGTCGTGCGGTCGGCTCGATCGCCGTTCACGACGATCGAGCCGACCGCGGCGATCTTGGCGAACCGCTCGCCGTAGCGCTCCGACAGCTGGTCCACCAGCTCGCCGGCGGTGCGGCCGGTCGCTTCGACTTGCGAGGAGCCGGCCAGCTCCCGGAGGACTGCGAACAGGCGCACCGTGATCGTCATCGCAGGTCAAGCCTACCGGCGCCGGTGCCGACGGGCTAAGGTGAGGCAACCATGGCAGTCCTCGTCTTCTTGACCGATCGGACGGCGGATGAGGCCCTTCCGGCCCTGGCCGATCTGCGCCTGGACGTGAAGCACGAGCCGCTTTCCGTCATCGCGATCGGCCATGTCGCGGCGATATCGCCCGAAGCCGTGCTGGTCGACGCCGTCGAGAACCCCGGGCAGGCGTGGGCGGTGCTGAAGGAGCTGGCGGCCGTCAAGGCCCCGTCCGTGGTCGTGGTGGAGCGCGACCGCTTGGAACGTTTCCCATGGCACGAGGTTGCAGACGAACTGGTGTACCCGGGCGCGCCGGAGGCGGAGCTGCGGGTACGGCTCGCGTTGCTCAGGCGTCGGGCGGGGGCCGGTGGCGGCGTGGTGGTGCGCCTGGGCCCGCTGGCGATCGACACCGACACCTATCGAGTCACAGCGGCGGGGCTGCCGCTGGACCTGACGTTCAAGGAGTTCGAGCTGCTGCGGTTCCTGGCGCAGCAGCCGGGCCGCGTGTTCACGCGGCCCGCCCTGCTGCGCGAGGTCTGGGGCTACGACTTCTACGGCGGCACGCGCACGGTCGACGTGCACGTGCGTCGGCTCCGAGCCAAGCTCGGACCCGAGCACGAGCACCTGATCGAGACCGTGCGCGGCGTCGGCTACCGCGCCGCCGCGCCCGAGGACTGATCGGCCTCCCCCACGGGGCTCCCCCGCGGGGGCGGCACCTGCACCGAATGTCCCGGGCCCGAGGGCGTAGCGGTGCGAACCACCGGAAGATGACCCGCACGGGCTCTGCGCCGCAAGGGACCCCGCAGCCGATACTGCGGGAGACAGACAACCAGAGCTCGGGCGCCGCGGACGCGACTCCCCTCGCGAGACCCCCATCCCCCTCTCGGTCCCGCGGCCCCGAGCTCGAACCCTCACCACGTGACCCCGCCTCCCGTGCGGGGTTACGTCGCGTCCGGAGCCGTTACGGAGAGTTAACGCTCGCAACGCCGGCCGCACACCGAGGCGCCCGTACGCTTGGCGGGTCCGTTCCGAGGCGCGAAGGGGGAACAGCAACGTGGCGACAGCCAAAGACGTCATCACGATGGCGAAGGAGCACGGGGCCCAGATCGTCGATTACCGGTTCTGCGACCTTCCCGGGCTGATGCAGCATTTCTCGGTCCCGGTGGCCGAGCTCACGCAGGAGATCTTCGAGGAGGGGATCGGGTTCGACGGGAGCTCGATCCGCGGGTTCCAGCAGATCCAGGAGTCGGACATGCTGCTGGTGCCCGACCCCGACACGGCCTACATGGATCCGTTTACCAAGCACGCGACGCTCGCGATCAACTGCTTCGTCAAGGACCCGGTGACCGGCGAGTGGTACTCGCGCGACCCGCGGTACATCGCGCGCAAGGCCGAGCTGTACCTTCGGCAGTCCGGGATCGCGGACACGTCGTTCTGGGGGCCGGAGGCCGAGTTCTACATCTTCGACTCGATCCGGTTCGACCAGAACCAGCACGAGGGCTACTACCACATCGACGCGATCGAAGGAATGTGGAACTCGGGCCGCGAGCGTGAGAGCTCGGGCGAGCCCAACCTCGGCTACAAGCCCCGGTATAAGGAGGGGTACTTCCCGCTTCCGCCGATGGACAAGTACCAGGACCTGCGCTCGGAGATGGTGCTCGACCTGGAGCGCGCGGGCATCAAGATCGAGGTGCACCACCACGAGGTCGGCACCGCCGGCCAGGCCGAGATCGACATGCGCTACGACACGCTCCTGCGCACGGCCGACAACGTGCTCAAGTACAAGTACATCGTCAAGAACACGGCGTATCAGGCCGGCAAGACCGTCACGTTCATGCCGAAGCCGCTGTTCATGGACAACGGCTCGGGGATGCACACCCACCAGTCCTTGTGGCGCGACGACGAGAACCTGTTCTGGGACGAAGTCGGCTACGCGGGGATCTCCGACACGGCCAGGTACTACATCGGCGGGCTGCTGCAGCACGCGCCGTCGCTGCTCGCGTTCACGAACCCGACCACGAACTCGTACCGGCGGCTGGTGCCGGGCTACGAGGCGCCGATCAACCTCGTGTACTCGCAGCGGAACCGCTCGGCCTGCGTGCGGATACCCGTGTACGCGAAGCACCCGGGGGCCAAGCGCCTGGAGTTCCGGACGCCCGACCCGTCGTGCAACCCGTACCTGGCTTTCTCAGCGATGTTGATGGCGGGCCTGGACGGGATCAAGAACAAGATCGAGCCGCCGGAGCCTATGGACAAGGACCTGTACGACCTGCCGCCCGAGGAGAAGGCGTCGGTGAAGCAGGTGCCGGGCTCGCTCGAGGAGGTTCTCGACGCCCTCGAGGCCGACCACCAGTGGCTGCTCGACGGCGGGGTGTTCACCCAGGACGTGATCGACACCTGGATCGAGTACAAGCGGATCCACGAGCTCGACGCGGTGCGCCTCCGGCCCCACCCCCACGAGTTCGCCTTGTACTTCGACCTGTAGAGACTCGGGAGCCCAACCGGCTCGTCACGTCCGGCTACGAGCGGGACGGGGTCGACATGCGCCTACAGAGTAGGTGGACGGATGTCGACGACTAAACCGAGGTTCGATGGGAGATGATGCTCTCTAGCATCACAGTGACCTTGATCGACGTCTTCCGGTCAGGTTGACTTTCCGGGGACGTGACCCAGGAGGGCGACTCGTGAAGCTTGAGGTGGGAGAACGCACACTGGCGGCATTCCTATCCACTCCACAAGAGCAGCTACACGTTCCCCTCTACCAGCGTCCGTACTCGTGGACGACCGAGGAGGTCGACCAGCTTTGGGAGGACATAACGACGCTCATCGACGCGGAGCACTTCATGGGATCGATCGTTCTCAACGACGAGACTCCGCTACGACCTCAGGTCATCGACGGCCAGCAGCGACTCACGACCCTGATGCTCCTCCTCGCGCAGATCCGCGACGAGTACAACGATGCAGGCTCATACCTGGCGGGTAGACCGCACGCGCTCCTCACGGCTGATCCCTACACCCAGGGGGAGGAGAGGTTCAAGCTCCGGCTCGGAGATGTGAATCGCGCTCTGTTCACGGACTTCTTCCTTCGCGGTCCGGACGAGGAGGGCCGGGAAGACTGGGAAGACTGGAAACATCTCCCGAAGGACGTGCTTGTACCAAACGCCGACCTGTTCGGAAACGCCGCGCGGCTGCGTGACCTCCTGGGGCAGTATCTCGGCGGCAGCTTTGGCGATGAGCGTCTCGCCCGACTCACGACACTCGAGGAGAAGCTCAGCAAGCGATTGATCTTCGTCGTAATCCGAGTCGGGAACGTTGACGATGCCTTCTTGTTGTTCGAAACGCTTAACGACCGTGGGCTCCAACTGTCTGCAGCTGATCTGGTGAAGAGCCATCTTCTCTCGAGGATAGAGGCCGAAAAGGGGAAGGAGGCCGTCCCACAGGCGTCCCAGGATTGGAGCGAGTTCGTTGAACTCCTCCGCGGCGCCGATATCGGCCGATTCCTTCGCTATTACCTGCTCATGTTCGAGCCAAAGGTCCAGATGGACCGAGTGTTCAAGCTCTTCAAGAGTAGGCTGACTGAAGTGACTGCTGTCGCCTTGCTCAGTCATCTGAAGGTCATGGCTCGATACTTCGGCGAGTTCGTTCTGCCCTCGACAATCTCAGAGTCGCGGGTTAAGGACGTCATCGAGGACATCAACGATCTCAGAGCGCCAACCACGTATGTCGTCCTCCTTCCGGCAAGAGATGCGCTTCTAGGTCAACCCACCGACTTCGTCAGGCTTGCTCGCCTTACCGAAGCACTCGTCTACCGGTGGACGACAATTGTCGGTAGGAACGCTCAACAACTGGAGTCGATCTTTCAACAAGCGGGAGCACTTCTGGCGACACGCGGAGAGGAAGCCTTGGGTGAAGCTGAAGCCATCCTCCGAAACGCGATGCCGTCTCGCGTCGAGTTCATCGATGCCTTTCGCACGAAGCGCATGGGGACCCTCTACGTGGCACGCTACACGCTTCGTAGGATCGAGGAAGTTCTATCTCCCACGAACGAATGGGCTCTCAAGTCGCCTGCGAAAGTGAACATCGAGCATATTCTTCCTCAGAACCTCTCTCAGCCTTGGCGAGAGGCCCTCGGAGAGAACGCCATCGAAGTTCATGCCGAGAGTGTGGACAGGTGGGGAAATCTAACTCTCCTATCGGAAAGGATCAACAAGTCTGCCCAGGACAGTTCCTTCGACGCAAAGCTCACGGTTTACGAGGGGCCACCCGGATCCAATATCGAGATGACTAAGCTCCTTCAGAAGGAGAAGTCATGGGGGCCCCGGGAGATCGAGGCCAGGCAACGGTGGCTTGCCGAAGTCGCCGATCAGGTTTGGAGCGTGGAGTCGGCCTCGGACCCTAGCGCGATCGACATCCAAGACTATCCGTTCGTGGACCTCGAAGACGCGATGTCCCAGATCCGCGTGATGATCGCGGAAGATGAATCATATCGCGTCGAGCTGAAGGAGACAGCGCGCCTGAACGTCCACACGGGAAAGAAGGACCCGGACATTGAGAAGGCCATTGGAAAAACTGTGTGCGGATTCGCGAATTCATACGAAGGAGGCACTCTTCTGATCGGCGTCGATCACCACGGCGAGATCACAGGCATCGAGCCGGACTATCAGTTCACAACTGGCCGAGACGGGTTCGGCCTGTGGCTATCGGGGTTTGTGCGCGACCGAATCGATTCTGTGCTAGCAACAAGACTATCAGTCACTTTCGTGCCGATCGACGAAAAGACCGTCTGTCGGATGGATGTGCCCGCTTTTGCTGCGCCGGTCTTCTTCGCTGAAGACAACAACAAGCGCTTCTACGTGAGAGTGCAGAACCAGACTAACGAGTACTCGGGCAACGACCTCCTGAATTACAGGAACGAGCGTTGGCCTGCTTCATGATCATCCGGGTCCCGGTCTCGTCGGTGAACACCTCATCGAACGAGAAGCCGAGCTTGTAGGCGAGCTCGGTCGACCTGGCCTGGCCCTTCACCGGCATGTTGGTTTAGCGTCACCATGCCTATCAGTCCCTCCCTCAGAGCCGCTTCTCCGGCGGCAGGTATCCGAGTCGCCCCCCTCCACCCGGTCGCTGGATGCCCGCTCTGACGCGCAGCTTGTGAGTCCGTGGCCCAGGGACCTGAACGAGCTCCGGAACGGCGGCCGTCGACGCCAAGGACCGTGACCAGCCCACGCATCTCGAAGAACCCTACGGACGCGGGTCGGACACATCTGCCCAGCCACCATGCGGTGGAGTCTTCTCCGGCCGGTAGTCAGGCGCTGATCAGGTCCCGGGGTGGAACCAGACGTACACCCAGCCGCCCGTCACGATCGGGTAGTCTTGAGCTCCTGGCCGATCGGCGAGTACCCACGAAGGTCGGTCGATTATTGGCTTCTCCTAGATGGATCATGGGCCCGACCCAACGACGGGTGACCATGGAATCGAAGTTCACCAAGAGCCAGGCAAACAAGGGGACGGAGAACAAGGGCCTCGCCCTCCTGCTTACCGACCCCCGCTTCCAGGTCGTGGACCTGGTGACGAAGCGACGAATCATCGAGCTCGTGGGAGGCACAGGGGACTTCGGTACTCAGACCTTCGACGCGGTGATGACTCCTGAGCCCACGGAACCGATCACGCTGGAGAACGTCGACAATCACTTCGAGGCGCTCAAGCTGGTCGAGATGAAGACGACCCGCAAGCCGATTCGTGGGGCAGGCTTGAGTGGGTTCTTCTTCGGGGCCACGGAGCGCGAGTACGCCATGGCCAAGGCACTCGGAAGCCGCTATCTCTTCGCTTTCATCGTGCTGAATGAAAAGAACAGCTACGAAAAGCCCTTCGCGGTACTTCTACCGCTCGATGAAGTCGAACGGCGTACGTCCAAGAAGAGGGTCCAGTACCAGGTGAACTTCCGGAGCGGTATCAATGACGCTGACCCGCCTCCGGAGAGCGTGATCGTGTTCGGGTCAGGCGAGCACATCCCAAGCTCCGACACCGAACCGCCCCCGATAGGCCGAGTCACCTGACGATCTTCGCTCGGTGGGCAACCGCGTAGGCCTCCTCTCCTCGAGGTAGGAATGTCGCGGCCACGAACCATTCAGATTGGTCAACAAAGGCTGGAGCCAAGTCTTCCACCGGTTCGACGGCCCACGAGAGCGCCTCTTCCCGGCTGGAGAACACAACAGCCTCCGGATCAGGCGTCCCATCTTGGCTCCAATAGGTTCCCACCCACACTTGATTGAGATCAGGGTCAACCTTGACTCGGACGAGTCGGACGTCGAACCCTGCCACCTCCCACCTACCCTCGAATGGACGTCCGACCTCTGCGACTCCGGCTCCGCCCAGAATCCACGCCCAGCGCTCTGCCTCCTGGGCCGACCGGCCCCGGTCGAGGTACAGCTCCGGTGGGTACGCGTGAATGGTGCCCTGCGTCACCAAGAGGGCCCACGCCGTCACGGATCTGTGCTCCACGGGTGTAAGCGTCGCTCCAGTCGATGCGTCGTTACCGTGATCACCGTCACGTTTTGGGGCAGGTTGCGAAGTGGGCAACGGCTCGAAGCTCTCGAGCCGCCACGAACTCTCGAGCAGGACGCTCTTGTCCGCGGCGATGATGGCCCAGTCTGCTTCGATCAGATTCTCGATCTGATCCCTGCCGAGACCGGTGGGGCCGAGCACACGCGAGTGAATCTCCTTGACGAACGTGCCAGTCAGCTCGATCTCGTACTCCACGTCGTCCACGAGCCGCCTCCAGATCGGGAGGCGACCCTAGCGATCCAGCGTCGGATCGTGAAGTTTCCTCTCAGCGCGATCCCCGAGCAGTGATCTCATGCGGATAGCGTCCCGGACCGCCGCGCCTCCGGTGTCGTTGTTGAAGTACACGTAACCGTCGTCGATCGTCATGCGCGATCCGGTCGGCCCAGCGGCGGAGCTTCTCCGGTCGGTAGCCCGCTCCCGTCCGCGTTCCCTGATGGAACCGGATGTATGTCCAGCCGCCCGTCACGATCGGTCCCACCCTCGCGCCCGGGCGGTCGGCGAGCACCCACGCCGCACCCGCCCCCTCGAGCAGCTTAAGCACCTCGTCCGTCCGCCACGACGGGTCGCGGAACTCGAACGCGGACCGCGGCACATCCGGCAGCAGCGACACGACCCCTCGAAGCAGCCCGACGTCCACAGGGAACCGGGGCGGCAGCTGGTACAGCACGGGGCCGAGCTTGGGTCCGAGCTTCCGGGCCCGGCCCAGGAGTCGCTCCAGCGGCTCGGCCGGATCCCGGAGCCGCTTGAGATGGGTGAGGGACCGGCTCGCCTTCACCGTGGGGACGGATCCTGCCGGCGTCCGCTCGCGCCAGTCCTCGAACACCTCGGCCTCCGGAAGCCGGTAGAAGGTGTTGTTCACCTCGACCGTCGAGAAGCGCGCCGCGTAGTGCTCGAGCCACAGGCGCTGCGGCAGCTCCCGCGGGTAGAACCGGCCGCGCCAGTCCGGAACTGCCACCCGCTCGTCCCGACATGGATCACGTCCCACGTGATACCCGACAACTCATCAGCGCTTGCCTCGATGTCAGAACCGCTGGTGATACTCGTCGCGTGGCACGGCCGGAGTCCCGGCAGGCTTCCGCATCACGCCGAGTGCGTTCGCGGTCGGGGTGTGGGTCCTTGCCGCACCGATCGTCCTGCGACGGGCCGGGTTCAGATCTCCCCGCTCCGCCCCGAGATCGCCCGCCGTTGCCCAAAGGAGTATGGCACATCTGTGGTATGTTCATGCCATGACGCGAGCGAGGGTCAGCACCACGGTCGACGAGGATCTGCTCGCCCGCGCTCGACGCGCCCGCGCTGGGTTGGCCGACTCTGCTCTCATCGACGAAGCGCTGGCCGCCTTGTTGGCTCGCCAGCGCGCCGCCGAGATCGATGCCGCATACGCGGCGTACGACCAGCACCCACTCGATGAGGGGGACGAGTGGGGAGACCTCGCCTCGTTCCGGACCGCCGCAGCCGAGTCGTGATCGCGCTTCCGGCACGAGGTGAGGTGTGGTGGTGTGAGCTTCCCGAGGTAGGACGTCGTCCGGTCGTCGTGCTGTCCAGGGACGCGGCGATCCCCCGCCTCCGCCGCTCGCTGATCGGGCCGTGCACGACCACGATTCGCGGGCTCCCCAGCGAGGTTCGACTCGAGCCGAGCGATGATCCGATCCCGCGCGTCTCCGTCGTCAACCTGGATTCGGTTGAGAGCGTGTCGGTCGGGACGCTCGTCGAACGACTCGGGCGGCTTGGCGATGACCGGATGCGCCAGATCTGCATGGCTCTCGAGGTCGCCGTCGCCTGCGAGGGCTGATAGAGCCGCGACGAGGAGAGCGCGTGGATCCGGCGCCAACGCGCCGGCGCGGACGGCAATGGATATGGCCGCTACTCGAACCGGAAGCGCGTCGCGTCCTCGGTGAAGCTCGTCCACGCGAGGACGCGGCGCGGCCGGAGGACCGACACACCTCCCATGTACATGCTCGGATCGAGGCGCCCGTACTGCGGGTACTTGGCGAACGACGCATCGGACAGCCGCGCGGCCATCTCCTCGGTGGGTTTCTCGATCTCGACCGTGCCTTCGACGATGATCGCCTCCTGACCGTCGCCGATGTGCACCGCGACATGAGGGTTTGCGTGATGTTGCGGTGGTGCACGGTCTCCAGGCTGCCTCCGTAGTAGAGCCCGCCGTCGAGCCACGTGCCGTCGCGCGGGATGACGTGTGGCCGCCCGTCGGGCCGCGTGCTCGCGATCCAGTACACGCTCGCGGCCTCGAGCTTCCGCTCTACATCCGCCCACTCGAGGCGCTTCGTCGGATTCCCGTACTCGGGTGGGATGTCGGGCTTCTCGGCTACCGGCTCCGTCACTTTGGCCCCGCTCCTTGGCGGCGGGCCTAGCGTAGCGGCTTCACTTCCTGCGCTTGTACCGACTCCGCCGATACTCATCTACCCACATGCGGCTGCTTCGCCATCGGCCCTGCCGGTCGCGCTGAGCCCGCAGCCGGCCCCGCTCCGCGGCGGCTCGGAGCGCTCGGGAGGAAAGCTCCTCGTCGGCCAGGGCGGCAAGCGGGACCAGACTCGCCGGCCCCGCCACGGCGGGAACGATGAACCGCATCAGCGTGTCGATGACGGCTCGCGCCAACAACTCACCGAGCGGTCCCGGATCTCCGGCATCGACCCGACGCAGACCGTTCAGGTACCGGGTTCTCTCACCCTTCCGGATGATCGCGGGCGGGTACCCCAGCCTGATCAGGAGCAGGTTGGTCACAAGCCGCCCTGTCCGCCCGTTCCCGTCGAGGAACGGATGGATGCGCTCGAGCTCGGAGTGCACCTCCGCCAGCGTCTCGGGAAACGGTCGATCGACCGACCCCAACCTGCTCGCCTTCCTCACCCAGTCCGTGGTCAGAGCGTGGACCTCGGGCCAGTCCGGCGGCTGCATCCCGACCGGGAACGGATGGATGTTGTGCTCTCGGAAGGATCCCGGACCCTCGCGTTCGGTTGCGTTCGGATGCGGCGCGACCTCCCACGCCTTTGCCATGGCGAGGCGGTGGACGTGCCGGACCTCCGTCAGGGTGAGCAGGTCGCCGGTCGTCCGATCGCCGGGCGCGAGTCCTTGCTGGTACACCCACTGTGCGGCGTCAGCGTAGCCGCGGACCTCCATGTACTCGGCGAGCTGCTTGTTTCCCACGGCCCGCCCTTCGCTTAGGAGGATCTCAACCTCGCGCAGAACCAGCGTGTTGCCCTCGATCGCGGTCGAGTTGTGAGCCTCCTGGTGCCAGATGTCCCCCCAGATGTCCTCAGCCTCAACCGGGGAGGGCAGGCCGCCGAGGCGGGTGCGCAGCTCCTCCACGCCCTCTGCTAGCTGGCGGTAGATCGCCTCTCGGCTCTTCCGCCCTCGTTGGGTGCCCGCGTTCACGTCCACAAGGGTACTCCGAATGTGTGTCGGTCACACCGAATCAGTGAACGCGACACACATTCTGCCCTCGGGAAGGCGGTTGTGTCGCCAGGAGGAAAGAAAAAGGCACGACACAAACTCGGCATGTCGACCCTCTGATGCGCCCGGCCTATTCTGGCCACACCGGCTTTCTACAGGGCCCGGATCACCAGTTCCGGTGCAAGGCGAGCTGCTTCCTCCGCGATGATCGAGTGGTGGTCAGGTCGGTCCTCTTCGGAAACGCTAGGGCAAGATCTTCTTTCGCTCCTGGAAGGGTCGCTCGTTGAACGCGCGGATCCACTCGTCCACCTGAGCCTGATCCGTGAGCTCGACCCCGTCGGCGAGCATCGCGCTCACGAGCTGCTTGGCGGGCCCGAAGCGTGAGGGATCGTGGACGGCCTCGGTGAACTCCTTCTCGAAGCGGTCCACGGCTGCGAGCGTCTCGTCCACGTGGCGCTGAGCCAACCCCTTCCGCCGCCCTGCGTACCGAACCCACGCGCGGACCGCGTCGGGGAGGAGCTCGAGAGCCTCGTCGGGGAGGTTGGTCTTCCGCGGCACCCAGTCGAGCATGAAGAGCTCGGCGA